>Ga0315547_1001484_pt1 | contig 18475 bp, 13 predicted proteins | sample SalMarSW160240MG_2_FD_202542 | JGI IMG/M metagenome (GOLD analysis project Ga0315547, IMG submission 202542) | Salt marsh sediment microbial communities from the Plum Island Ecosystem LTER, Massachusetts, United States - Salt Marsh Sediment SW1601-240 ...
GATTCGCATCTCGAATGGAAAACGCGACGCGTACGGGGCGACTACCACATAGCCGTTGGCCTCTTCGATGATCCGTTCCCCAACGCGGAGTTCCTCTGCAGTGAGATCACAGAGGAGACAACGATTGTGCTCTTTGTAGTGGACTTTTGATGACTGTAGCCGTGCTTGGACCTCGCTTGGGATGAGCGGGGTAGCGATGATCTGTGAGTGCGGGTGAGCGAGCGATGCACCGGCCGCCTTCCCGTGGTTCTTGAACAGGAGGACGTAGCGATAGGCCTTGTTTTCCATAAGAGCTTTGAGCCGTAGAACATAGGTGTCGACGATTGACTCGATCTGTTCCAACGGGAGGTCGGGGATATCCCTTGTGTGCTCTGGAGAATCGATCACCACTTCGTGGGCTCCGACACCGTTCATGCTCTCGAAGACCTCGCCTTTTCTGGTGAGGTCAAGCCGTGGGTAATCCTGTAGCGCTGGGAACTTGTTCGGGACCACCCGCACCCGCCAGCGTCCGTCCTCCCCGCCTCTCCGGTAGATCTCGGGTGGGGTCATGTGCTCGTTGCCGGGGCAGAAGGGACAGTTCTCAGGGGTCCGCTCTTCGGACCCCTCTTCCTTATATAGGTAGTCCGACGGGCGTTTGCCCCGTTCCGGGGCGATGATGGCCCACCGACTATTCACGGGATCTCGTCTCAGCTCTGGCACGATAGCTCCCTTCCTTCCACTGTCCTATCGCACCTGAGCGAGGACCTTCAACCAATCGAGGAGGAGACGAGGCATCAAGAAGTTCTTTCGCACGTGTTCCTTCCCTTCCCGGCCGAGTCTGTCGCTGAGTTCCGGATCGTTCAGAACGCGCAGCACCCGCTCGGCGATCGTGCCGTAATCTGCGTAGTCGGTCAGGAACCCGGTACGGCCGTCCTCGATCTGCAACGGAATACCCCCCACCCGCGTTGCCACGACTGGGGTACTCTTCCAGAGCGCTTCGGAGACGGTCAGCCCGAATCCCTCCTTCCTGGAGAGCTGTACCACTACCGCCGCACTGCGCTGGAGGGCGTTAACCAGAAGCGGGTCGGACTGGGTGATCAATTGTACCCCATCGAGTTTCCCTGCCTGTGCTGCGACTTCGGCGTAGATCTGTGGTCCTTCCGGATCGTCGGACGCCATGTTCCCCAGCATCACGAGCCTACAATCGGTCTCCTTGCGTACCCGGCGGAAGACCTCGATCACTCCCAGAGGGTCCTTCCACTTATCGAAGCGGGAGACCTGGACGATGAGCGGTTTATCCTGCGGGATATCGTATTCGGCGAGTTTACCCGCAACATCATCGGGTGAGAGGTCCTGATTAATCAGGGAGAACGGATCGATAGCAGGAGGGATGATGTAGGTAGGTATCGAAAGCTCCGGTCTCTTAAACGATTCAGAGGAGACGATCATCGCATCATAACGGGCTATGAGAGGCTTCAGGGTCTCCCAGACCTCTTTATTGGGGGCGGAGGAATCTATATGGCAGCGCCAGATCCACGGACGGCTTTTCTTTCGGTATTGGAGCATGGGGAGTGGCTGAGGATCATGAACGATCACCGTGTCGTGAAAGATCGGGGTATACCGGGCGAACGTCTTGTTGATGGAGAAGTACGTTGTCAGTTCTTCTTGCGTTAATTCCACCTTTTCGCCCTGTATCCCGTTGTGAATCTTCTTAGTCGTGCGAAAGAGTTCTGGTTCGCCGTACAACAGGCTCCAGTCTGCATCCAGCCCTATCTCATTCATCAATGGGACGATCGTTCGCAGCATCTCCGCTACACCGCCCCCGTGATAGGTGGCGTTTATATGTAGGACGCTCTGCTCACGAAGCGGTTGGGCCGCTGCATGTATCTGGGCAACGGTCTCTTCTCCGATGATTTTGATGTAATCTTCTAGCCTCATTCACTCCTCCTGCCGTGAGTTTATGGGGGAAATCATACTCACATCCCTATGATGATCAAGGAAAGGCCTTGCTCTCTCGTGGTTTCCCCGCTGCCAAAAGGAGCGTGTCTCTTCCCTATCCAGTGGTAGATCTATGGGACAACGGCTCATCCCCTTCCGGCAAGATCTGTGTCGGCTCTATCGGACCATGCATCCCCGGGGTGAGATCAAAGGAGAATCTTTGACCGTGATAGTGTATAGAGAATTGCAAACGCCGCCAACTTTCGGGGAGCGCAGGCCAGGCAAGCGGTCCCTCTGGGGTGATTTGCAGGCCGCCGAACCCGCGGGTCAGGGCCTGCCACACCCCCCCTGCCGAGGCGGCGTGGATTCCGTCCTGCGTGTTTCCACGGCTGTCCTCCAAATCCACTAAAGCAGCGCGCAGGAAATATTCGTAGGCCTTCTCGATTTTTCCAACCTTGCACCCCAGAATTGCTTGAATACTCGGGCTGAGGGAGGAACCGTACTTATCATCCGTGCAGGATTCATAGTACTCCCAGTTGGCCTGCAAGGTCCGTTCGTCAAACTCTGCGGGAAGAAGGAAGAGGAGCATGAGCACATCCGGCTGTTTGATTACCTGAGACTCCTTTATCTTTTCCGGACCAAGAATGTCATAGATAGAGCGTGTGCGTGGTTCCAAGGAGGAAAGATCGATATCCTCAAGCGAGAAGTACCCGTCGAACTGCTCGATGAGACCGGTTTCTTGATCGTAGAGGAGTTCTATGCGATCGGCGATCTCTCCCCATCCTTGGATCGTCTCTTCGGTAAACCCGAGCTTCTGTCGAAGCTGTTCCGCTCGCTTCGGAGAGTGATTCATGAGCCAGGACCAGGCATCTTCTCCTGCTTTGAGGTTCCAACGGGCCAGTGCGTTCGTGAACGCGTTGTTATCCACATCGTCGTGATATTCATCCGGACCGATCACATGGCGGATGACGTAGTGTTCCCTCTCATTGTCGTATTCAAGGCGGCTCGCCCAGAATTGGGCCGTGCTCAGGACGATCTCGGCCCCAAAATCCTGCATGAACTCATCATCTTTACTTGCTTTCCAGTACTGCCACACGGCGTGGGCGACATCGGCACTGATGTGGTGTTCAAGCGTTCCGCAGAGGATCGGGATCGGGGAGCCATCCTGATCCGGCACCCAGCGGGGGGTGACCTCGCGTCCGTCAGCCGCGCTCTCCCACGAGAACATCGCCCCCTCGTATCCATCCTGGCGCGCCTTCTCCCTCGCCCCTGCAAGGGTGTGGTAGCGGTAGAGGAGGAGGCGTCGGGCCACATCGGGTTGGGTGAGTGCAAAGAAAGGGAGGATGAAGGTGTCGGTATCCCAGAAGACGTGTCCCCGGTAGCCGAATCCGGAGAGGGTCTTAGCGGGGATGCTCGTTCGCTCTGTGCGCGGAGCGGCGATGAGGAGGTGATAGAGGTTGAAGCGTACCGCTCTCTGGGCCTGTTCGTCTCCCTCGATCCTCACGTCGCAGTCCTCCCAGAGCCTGGACCACACCTCCCGGTGTTCTCTCATGATGGTGGCGTACCCTTTATCTCTGGCCTCTTCTAGTTTCAGCAAGGACGCCTTGACCGGGTTCTTCTCTTCGAGAGATGTGAAGAAAGTGGTCAGTTTGACAGCCACGGCGGTCTGTCCCCTGTGCAGGTGGCACGTCAGATCGAGGCTTGGGCACGCTCCTTCTTGCGTGTGGATCTTCCCCTCTGGAATCCCCTCTAACACGAGTCCTGTAGCCATTCCTAGTTCGGTCTGGGAGGAGCGTGTGCGTGTTTCAAGGTAGATCGTTCGGGGATCTGGCGATCCCTGGGAAAGCCCTTCCCAGTGGAGGAGTCCCACCTCGGAGAAGGGAGGGATGCCGGGGTTCTCCGCCTTCCCGTCCAGCCATGTCCAGAGCCTCACCTCTCCATCGAAATCAAGCACGGTGACCGCATACAACTGGACGCAGAGGTGCGGGTCGGCCATGGAGGTGAACCGCATCGTCTGGATCTCCACGGTCTGTCCCTGTGGGCTCCTCCATTGCACCCTCCGCCTCAAGATCCCGTCGCGCAGATCCAGAGTCCGTTCATGCAGAAGGACCTTTCCTCGACGAAGTGAGAAGGGCCCTTCCTCGATAAGGAGGTGGAAGCAGGTCCAATCGGGGGCGTTTGCGAGCTCCGTATGGAAGACGGGGATTTCATCGTAGAGACCGTTCAGCAGAGTAGCGGGAATATCATTAGGGTAGCGCTCTTCCAGGCTCCCCCGTGTACTCAAGTATCCATTCCCCACGGTGAAGATCGTCTCGAATCTATTCTGCCTGGTTGGATCGAATCCTGTCTCCTTAATCAACCATAAGGTTGCATTATCTTGCTCTTCCTTCAGACGGTGGAGGATCTCCTCGTAGGGGATCCCTTCTAGAGATGGGAGAATGAGGTTGGGGCGTATGTTGTAGAAGCGATCCCTTGGGCCGAGGGCGACCGCCCACATGCCGGCCGCCTGTGCCCCTTCGATACCAGCGGAGGCGTCCTCTATGACCAGGCACTCGGATGGAGGAATACCGAGTTGCGCGGCGGCATAAAGGAAGAGATCGGGAGCGGGTTTGCTCCTCGCACCACTGTTCCCGTCCGCGAGGACATCGAGCTCGTCTAGAATTCCCAGACGAGAAAGGACCGTCTTAGCGTTGCCGGATACGGTGGCTACGGCGATTCCTATTCCTTCCTTCTTAAGAGCATCGAGAATGGCACGCACCCCTGGGAGGAGGTCGCTGGGTTTGATCGTACGGATCATCTCTCGGTAGTAGGCATCTTTACGCGATGTGAGTTGTTCGCCCTCCTCCTTGGAGGTTTCACGCCCGGCAAGCACGATCTTAAGGGCCTCAGTACGGGAGATGCCGCGCACCTGGTCCTTGCGCTCCGACGGGCATAGGATCCCCAATTCCTCTACCAGACGCTTCCAGGAGCGGTAGTGGTGTTCTGCCGTATCGACGATCACCCCGTCCAGGTCAAAGATCACCGCCTTGATCATCATCATTTTCTCCTCCATTGCGCAAGCCGTTAAGAGTAAACCCGCAAGCAATCATGTTGAAACCGGTCTCTAAAACGAGGACAATAGTACACTATGTCGAAGAGATTGACCATGAAAGAGATCGCTGAGCTTGCTGGGGTTTCGAAAGCCACTGTCTCGCGGGTTCTTAACGCCAAACAAGGGGTGCACCCTGAGACAAGGGAGAAGGTAGAACAGGTCATCGAGGCCCACTCCTATACGCCAAACCTTGTGGCACAGGGGCTCAGCTCGAAAAGAACAAGAAATATAGGGCTTGTCGTGGCTCACACAGCAAGCCGCCTCTCCTCGCACCTCTTCTTCCTGGAGTTCTTAAGGGGGATAAGCAATTCTCTCAACGAGAAGGGGTTTAGGTTGATCCTTGCGACCGCCTATTCCGAGGAGGACTATGAGGACTCCTGCCGGAGCATGACGCAAAATGGAGTCGTTGACGGGGTGGTGATCCTCGGTATCAGGAGCAATGACAGGCGTTTGCAGTACTTCCTTGATGCAGGGGTCCCCTTTATCACGGTCGGACGGCCGATCGGATACCCTGAGGCGGACTACGTCGATTCGGACAACGAGGGTGGTGCCCGCACCGCAATGGAATACCTTCTTCGGTTGGGGCATGAGAAGGTTCTCTTCGTCAATGGCCCGGAAGATCACGTGGCGTCCATCGCCCGTGAGCATGGATACAGAGCCGCACTTGACACCCGTGGTCTACCCAGCGATGAGCGATACATCATCCACGGAGATTTCTCCTTTGAAAGCGGTTACGCGGCGGTAAGGGATGCGAGTATAACCGGCCTTGAATTCTCCGCTGTTTTCGCCGCGAGTGACCTCGCGGCAATGGGAGCAATAGCTGCCCTCAAGGAAAGCGGGATTCAAGCGGGGAAGGATGCTTCGGTCATCGGGTTCGACGATATCCCGTATGCCCGTTTCGTCGATCCCCCGTTGACCACGGTTCACCAGCCGATCTGCGAGATGGGTGAAGAGGCAGGGCGACTCCTCCTCCTGCGGCTGGACGGAGATGTTCAGGGACCGTTGACTAAGGTATTCCGGACCCAGCTTATCATTCGGGAAAGCACACAGCGTGGTTGAAGAGTAGTTTGACAAATGCAACGGGGCTCATATAATTGATTTATGGAACCGGTTACAAGAGGAGGTGAGAGCAAGCTGGTAAAAAGGTGTGTTAAGATTGTTTTCGGCACGTTCGGTAGTTCGCAACAAGGAGGTAAGCATGCGTAAGATTCTGTTGGCTCTGGTGATAGTGGGGTTAGTAGTTGGAGTAGGGTTTGCACAAGACAAGGTGACTATTAGACTGGCTGGCTATTCGGGCGATACGCCTCTGATGCAGGATGTACTGGCGCGTTTCGTCGAGGATAAGATCCCCGGGGTGGAGGTCGTCTGGGAGCCGATCACCGAGGACTTCCTGGCCTTCGTGCTACGGACGCTCTCCGCCGGCACCGCGCCGGATATCTTCTATGTCGACCTGTACTGGGCAGAAACAGTAGCAAAAACCGGATTAGTTCAACCACTGGATGAGTACATGGCTGATTCCGAGATCCTCAGCAAGGAAGACCTCATCCCCGTGCTGGTGGATGCCTACACCGTTGACGGAAAGCTCTACGCCGTCTCCAAGGACTTCAACAGCCTTGTCATCTTCTACAACAAGGACATGTTCGATGCTATGGGGGTTGCCTATCCAAGCAACGACGACACTTTGGCGACGTTCCTCGATAAGATCGTACGGGTATACAACTCACGTGAGTGGTATGGGGCTTGCCTCAATGCGGATGCGGCGCGATTCCTGCCGTTTGCCTTTGCTGCGGGGATGCCTTTCCTCGAGGAGGATGGCTCTGCCCCGTTCGATCTTGCACCGGCCAAGTACGCAGCGGATTGGTATACCACCTTCAACCGGTTGGGGATTAGCGCTACCTCCGCAGATATCGGAGCAGGGTGGCCTGGAGCTGCCTTCATTAATGAACAGGCTGCGATCTGCATCGAGGGCGGTTGGCTCATTCCGCCGATCCGCAACGAGAACCCAACCCTCAACTTCGGCACGGCCTTCCTCCCCACCATATGGGAGGGTGGTCCTCGCGGGAACTACCTATTCACGTGTGGGTACGCCATGCCTACGAATCCACCGTCCGGGCGGTCAGACCTTGTGTTCAAGGTGATCGAGCTTATTACCAGTCCTGAAGTGCAGACGTACATCCTCGAAGCTGGCCACGCCATCCCTTCACGGGTAGCGCTCCTGGACAGCCCGTACTTCCAACAAGAGGATTCGTTTGCCCAGGCTACAAAGACAGTGTTCGAGGCAACGGGCCTTGCCGGTACCCTTCCCTTCACCTTTGGTGAAATAGGCGGAGGGGCCTACATGGGGGCCATCGGTGAAGCCCTCACCCTTATCATGCAGGATGAGGCGACCGTTGAAGAGGCCATGAACGACGCAGCTGTCAAGCTGGACCTAGAATAGAAGGGTCTACAGGGGAGGCCGATTGGCCTCCCCTTTTTTGCTCGGTGAGGAGCGGTATGAAAAGAAGAGGGGAATGGGTCTCTGCATTCATCTTTCTTCTGCCCCTCCTCTTTACCCTGGCCGTAGCTTTCCTCTACGCGTTCGTTAGAACGGTCTACTTCAGTTTTACCGATTACAACCTGTTCCAAATCACGAAGTTCGTCGGCTTTGATAACTACACCAAGCTGCTCGCTGACTACCGATTCGTACTGGCGCTCACCCACAGCCTGGTCTACGCCGGCATCGTCACCGCCTCCCAGACCTTCCTCGCCCTGATGTTGGCGATAGTGCTCAACCAGAAGATCCGGGGCTTGACCTTCTTTCGAGCCTCCTATTATGTCCCCTGCATCGCCTCCAGTGTGGCCATCACCACCATCTTCATATGGCTGATGAACCGACGGGGAACGGTCAATTGGCTCCTAACCGCGATCGGCCGCTATTGGCCCTTCATCATCACGGGCCTGGCCCTGATCGTACTGGTGCAATGCCTTCAGGTCTTCTGGGAGCGACGGCATGGGCTGCCAGCACGGGTCTTGGACCCTGCCCTCTTTGGGATCAGCCTCCTGATTGGAGTGGTCGGCACCGTAATCTTGGGACGACTCGGAGTGGTGCAACCTTACCCGATGGCGGAGGCAGCGATCCCCTGGCTCACAACTCGCCAGACCTTCTTGGGCATCCCCTACCCCCTCGTTTCTATCATGATGCTCAACATCTGGACCACGACGCCCACCTTTATGATCCTGTTCCTGGCAGGTCTTCAGGACGTCCCCCAGGAGCTCTATGAGGTAGCGGAGATGGATGGGGCTACCCCCTGGCAAAAGTTACTCCATGTCACGGTGCCGGCTCTCCGTCCTGTGCTGTTCCTGGTGGTCACGTTAGGGCTCATCGGTACGATCCAAATGTTTGATCAAGTGGCAATCATGGCCGGCACAGCTCCGTTGGAGTCCACGGTTACGTTGGCTTACTACGTGTACTGGAACATGTTCGGCGCAGGGACGTTGCCTAAGGTGGGATTGGCCTCTGCAGCAGCCCTGGTGTTGGCGGTTTTGACCCTATTCGTTGTCTTCATCCAACGCCGGGTCGGTTTCTCTGAGAAGGGGTGGTACTCATGAGTGACCATGAGAGGAAACTCGCCACCGTCAATTACCGGGGACGGCTCTACCAGGTGGATGCCCAGTGGCTCGCCCGTCGCCGGATTATGCGGAAAATCATAGTTTACTCTCTATTCATTGCGCTCGTGTTTGTCACGGTTGGTCCTCTGGTATACAGTCTCTTCTCCTCTTTTTCGGACGACCCCCTATCCTGGCCCCCAAGTTTCACAAGCCCCAGACTATGGCCGCCAAACTGGGTTGCTGCCTGGAATTTGGGCGTACAGGGAAACCAAAGCGCCTGGACCGGTGGTTGGGCTCCAGGTGGCCAGGTTGAACTGGCGGTGACCTTCCGCTATTCCGAACCACCTACCGATTCTTCCCTGCCCCAGGTACAGCTTCTGGCCCCGCCGTACGAGTCCAATCCCGCTGCGGATACTCATGTGGAGGTAATAGAGTGTCAGAAGAGAGATATCGACAACGGTCATGAAATCACGTACAAGGTCATCCTCACCCACCAAGGGATCGAGACCTATCCTCTTCTGCCGATCGCCGTTGTCGGGTCTCCAGGGGCCGAGTTCGTGCGCGCTACACTCCCTCCGGACTTGGTGCGCTCCCGGTTCAGTGGGATCTACCTCACCTGGAAGAACGTCACGCCAGGCGCTATCGGATACCTATTCAATCACTACATCCGGGCGTGGACAACGTATAAGGGTAGCGGCGGAATAAACCTCTTCCCACGCTGGATCCGCAACTCTTTCTTCATCGCCGGGATTCGGATCATAATCACCGCCCTCTTTGCTACGATGGCCGGGTTTGCCTTCTCCCGACTCCATTTTCCCGGCAAGAATGTCCTGTTCTTATTCATGATCTTCACCATGATGGTGCCGGGCCAGGTGACCTTCATCTCGAACTATCTGGTGGTGAGAGATGGGGTCTTCGGTCTTTCCAAACTCTTGGGCATGAACACATTTCTCAACACCTTTTGGGCCCTTTTTCTGCCCAGTCTGGTCTCGACAAGTGCCGTATTCATGATGAAGCAGTTCATGGAATCGATCCCAATACAGATCGAGGAGGCGGCTCGCATCGATGGGGCGAGCACGTTCCGGATTTATACCCGAATCATCCTCCCCCTCTGTAAGCCGGCCCTCGCTGCCGTTGCCGGCATTCTCACCTTCCAAGGATCCTGGAACGAGTTCTTCTGGCCGATGGTGGTCCTAACCCAGGGAGAGAAACAGACCCTACCGGTAGGAATGAACTACTTTCTGCATTATTACACCTCGGTGACGGGGAGCGTGTGGAACATGATCCTCGCTGGAACGGTGGTCAGTATGATTCCCATCTTGATCATTTACCTCCTCTTTCAGCGGTACTTCATCGAGGGGTTCCACCTTAGCGGGATCAAACAATGACCGGCATCTGAAGAAGGGGGGACGTGGACAATAGCAAAATATGGGTTATTGTTGGTCTCGTAGCGCTTTTGCTCCTGGGTGGTATTACCCTTAAACTCACATATACAGCAGCAGACACATCTCCTCAAAGAACCTCTGCACTGGTAGGGGGGCAGACTCTCTCATTCGGCGACATAAAGCTGGAAAAGACGGATGAGATGAGCACCCTCTTCTTCCTGTCGGGCAATAAGATGTATGAGATTGGGGGCATGAGCGGTGACTTCCCTGCCATAGGATGGCATATAGACGGTGAGATGGGAGGAGTTTGGGCCCATCCGATGAAGGTCCTGGATGGGTTCTACTTTGAGGTCGATGAGGGTGAGGGCTCCTGGTTACTAACCGATTGTAAAGACTTCTCCCATGGATTTGCCGCCGCCGATTTTCGCTTTAAGAAGGACGGCTTAGAGATGGAGAGAAAGGACTTCGTCGTAGAGGACGAAGCTGCCCTTTTTTCGTTGATAACGATAAGAAATGTTGCGGAAGAGGCTAAAGAAGGGACCCTGAAGTTCATCGCCGATATAGACCTGAGGCCGAGCTGGTACTCGACCTTACACCACGGTAGAGATAGGGCAACCTATCAAGGCGGCAAGATCCTAGGGTATGATGCTGTTGCGGATGGATGGGGAGTAGTCTTTGGGGCAGACATGGCTCCTGAAGGGCACGAAATCACCGGGACTAGGGGTGTTTTGGAATACCCTTTCTCCTTGGGAGCGGGGGAAGAGAAAGAGCTTAGATTTTTGATTGTCGCTGAGCATGAACAGGGCCCCGAGAACGCCATGGCCGTCTTCGATCTACTGATGGAACAGCGTGACACCCTCCTTGCCGACAAGACAAACCTCTATGAGGAACGGGTGTTCGGAGGAGTTAGGTTCAGTTGTTCTAATTTCGCATTCCAGCGGGCTTATTACTGTGCGAAAGCCAATCTTGTCATGCTGTCCGCCGATCTGGCCCCGTATATTGGACGGTATCTCTTTGCTGGGGTTCCTGAGTACGTACAGCTCTTCGGTTGCGACACGGCGTATTCTGTTCCCGGCCTTGTAAGTACGGGGTTCGATGATGAAGCCTTACACGCTTTGAAGAACCTTGCAGAGGTAGGCGACAGGCAAGAGGGACGAATCCCTCATGAGCTCAGTACTAGCGGAAATGTCTATAACAAAGGGAACGCCCAAGAGACCCCGCAGTTTACCAGCGCCTGCTGGAACTATTTTCGCTTTACCGGGAATATGTCCTTCCTGGAGGAGATCTACCCGCTATGTAAAGAAGGGATCTTCGATCACGTCTTAGTGCTCCGCGATCGCGACAAGGATCACTACCCAGAGGGGGCTGGCATGGTAGAACGCTCCGGGATGGGTCCAGAGAAATTGGATTGCGCTTGTTATCTCTATAAGGGCATCCTTGACCTATCACAGATGGCCGTGGCTTTGAATAAGGATGAAGAGGCCATCCAGTACACGGATTTGGCAGAGGAGATCAAACAGAGTTTCAACGAGGATTGGTGGATTGAGGTGGAGGGCATGTTTGCTGACTCGTTAGGAGCGGATAACTCCCAAAAAATGGATGGACACTGGATCGTGGCCGTTCCGATGGAGGTAGGGATCGCTGATCAAGAAAAAGGTGCGCAGGCTCTTGAAAGAATTAATCAAGAGTGGGTCAATGAATGGGGGCTTGTCCACACCAAAGGGCTGGAAGAGAGGGTGTGGACGCTCCCCACCGGTGTTTTAGCTCAAGCCGAGTGCAATTATGGAAGTGTTGAGATGGGAACACGCCTCATCGAGGACATCGCAAGGACGATTGAGCACGGTATGCTCGGTGCTTTCTCGGAGTTGATCCCTGAGGGTGGCGATTTCATGCAGCTTTGGTCAGCAGCGATGTTCCTTAGCGGTATCACAGAAGGGATCTTCGGCTTGGATCCCCTGGCCCATCAACACCGACTGATTTTGTCCCCCCAGTTACCAAAAGGGTGGGAGTTCGCCCGCTTGGAAGGGGTAGAGATCGGGGCACACACGATCGACATCGCCCTGGATCGTGAAGAAGAGGGCGGGTATAGGGTGCTGATCAGTCATCAAGGGGAAATGGAGTTGGATATTGAGTTATTCCTTGCCAGTGCAGGGGAACCTGCGTGGCTAACGGAGGAGGTCGCTTACACCCAAGAGCTGATTGGCGATCTGACCAGGTTTTGCTTTGTTCTTGAGCCTGAGCAGCGAGCGCAGATCACCATCGGAGGGGCACGCTGAGGCGTAGAGGCAAAACTGGACTAAGAGAAATAAGAGGAAATAGATGTAAGGCTGGCACGTGAGAGGAGTGAAGCCATACATACTTATGGATAAGGGAGGGTGACTATGCAGCGTTCCTGTCTATCGATGATCACGCTCGGTCTGTTGATCGCGATTACTCTTGGGCTTGGAGCAGAACCCGTTCAATCCCCGGCGGCGATCCTGGATTGGGCTCCCGGTCCGTTTGTCAAGTACGAGGACAATCCAATAATGGAGCCACAGGAGGATGGATTCGAGGCGATGGCGGTCTTCAACCCGACGGTGATCGTTGAAGACGGGATCTTCTACATGCTCTACCGTGCGGAGGATCGGAAGGGAGTCTCGCGGATAGGCCTCGCCGAAAGTGAGGATGGAATCAACTTTGTGCGACGTTCTGAACCGGTGCTTTCGCCAACCGAAAAGTACGAGTTCTGGGGAGGCTGCGAGGATCCCCGGGTGGTGAAGATTGAGGATACCTATTACCTGACCTACACTGCGTACAACGGGTGGCGGGCAAAGCTGGCTCTGGCCACTTCCACGGATCTCGTCCATTGGGAGAAGCACGGGGTTATCATCCCTTGGCCGTGGAGCAAGGCAGGAGCAATCGTGCCACAGAGGATCAACGGAAGGTACGTGATGTACTTCGGGGATTCCAGCATCTGGATCGCCTACTCCGATGATCTCATAAACTGGGATGTCGTTAACGAACCGGTGATGCGGACAAGACCAGACCATTTTGACAGCCGGGGAATAGAGCCTGGCCCCATCCCGATCGTGACGGAGCAGGGGATACTCCTCATCTACAACGGCTGGAACGATAACATCACCTATAAGGTTGGGGCCGTTCTCTTCTCCAAGGATGACCCGACAAGGATCCTTAAGAGACTCGATCAACCGATCTTGGAGCCGACCGAGGTGTCAGAACTGCAAGGTCAGGTTCCTAACGTGGTTTTTGCCTCAGGCCTGGTACAGCATGAGGGTGTGTGGTATTTGTACTACGGGGGAGCGGATAACTGCATTGGTCTTGCCACCGCCGACTCGCTGTGGTATAAGTGATCCTTCGCTGTTGATAAGAGTGATCTCGGAGGTGTAGCATCCGCGAAGATCTGTTCAAAGGAAACTTGGGCAAGGGGGAACTGGTGGAGAAGCGGTTGTTAGAGCGTGCGCAGCGTGGTATGAAAACATTGCAGGGAGTGCGAGGGCCCAAAGTTGAGGACATCTTCCACCGGTGTTGTTATATCGCTCCCTCTGACTTGGTGATGGAGGACTACCTGCGCCCCACACCCTTGGCAGCCTTCAACCCGGGCGCGTTCCTCATGGATGAGAAGCTCTTGGTCTTCCCACGCCTGATCTTCGACTACTACACCTATACCTCCAGCGTGGGAATGTTCGAGCTCGCCATCGAGGATCTCCTGCAAGGGCAAATACCAAAGCATTTACACACGCGTATTCTCCTCTGGCCGACCGAGCCGTGGGAATTTGGCCCGGGATGCGAGGACCCACGCATAGCGATGTGGAACGAAGAAATTTACATTCTCTATACTGGGGCGAGGCAATATGATGAAGATCACACGGTTCGGATAAAGCCTGTTCTGGGAATGGCCAAGTTTTCTCCCTCCTTCGATCTTCTGTCGCGTGGATATTTTTCGATCCACGGAGACGATGGCTTATTCACACCAGCGGCCAAGGACAGTGCCCTCCTCGCACCCAAGAACGAAAAGGCTGTGTTGCTTTGGCGCCCACACATTGGGGACCTGTCGCTGTGCTGGCGAAGTAAGGCCGACCTGGGTGAGTACTCCATCGCAGAGGAATCCATGGATCCGGTCCTTGTGCCGGAGCCATGGGAGTCACGGGTAGGCTGGTCGACCAATGCGTTACCCATGGGAAAGGATGAGTACCTGGTGGGATGGCATGGCGTCTCAAGGGACGATCAGGCATATCGCAATGGATTGGCACTTGTGGATGGAGAGGGCTACGTCCGCGCGATCAGTGATTACCTCCTTGTCCCCCAGGGGCTGAACGAGTGCTACGGTGATAGACCGCATACTATGTTCGGGAACGGTCTCGTACAACACAAGGACCAGCTGATCTGGGTGGGAGGGGTCGGCGACTACGCGATCGGAATCTTCATCACCCCGATAGAGAGGGCGTTGGAAAAGCTGAGAACCGTCTGATCGGCGCACAGGGCAGGAACATTATCCCTTGACCGACCCCGCGAGTATCCCTCGTACGAAGTAGCGTTGTAGGGAGAAGAAGACGACGAGCGGCAACGCCATGGAGACAAAGGCCGCAGCGGTGAGGAGTTCCCAGTTCCGTCCCATGTTCGTGACCATGTTTGCGATGCTCACGGTCAGTGGGGCTACATCGGGCTTCGCGCTGAGGTAGACCAGGGCAACCAGGAGATCGTTCCAGATCCAGAGGAACTGGAAGATGAAAACGGATGCAAGGGCCGGAACAGAGATTGGAATGACGATCCGCCAGAAGGTCTTAATGGGGGATGCACCGTCGATTGCCGCCGAATCGAACAGCTCCTTGGGAATTGCAACCATAAAGTTGTGAACCAGATAAGTTGTAAGTGGTAGCCCATAGGCGGTATGCGCCAGCCAGATTCCGGGAAAAGTGCCGGTTAATCCAAGCTTGCTGTAGATCGGCAAGATGGGAATGAACGTCATCTGCAGGGGAATGACCATTAACCCAACAACGAGCATGAACCAAATGCGGCGACCGGGGAACTGCATCCATGCGAACCCGAACGCAGCGAACGAGGCGATGAACGTCGAGATTAACGTCGCCGGGATACTGATGCGCAGGCTGTTGAAGAACGCGTATCCGAGTCCTTGTTGTTGAATGACGCCGACGTAGTTCTCAAGGGAGAACTGCCCGCCGCTGAATAATTTTGGGAAGACCGTCCACCATCCACTGGCGGCGATGCTGGTGGGGTCTCGGAGCGAGGTGATGAGCAGACCGAGGGTCGGGATGAGCCAGATAGTTGCGAAGACGAAAATGGTGAGGTGTAAAGGGGTGCGAGCCATGACTCTGCGTAGGTTCATTACCGTCCTCCTTCTTGCGCCGCGAACCGCCGGATATTCACGATCATGAATGGGACGATCAAAATCAGGAGTACAACGGCGATCGCACTGGCACGACCGTAGTTGAAGAAGTTGAACATCTCTTTGTACATCCGGTTCGCGATGACCTCCGTGCCATAGTTTCCGTTTGTCATCACGTAGACGATATCGAAGATCTTCAGGACCTGGACGACCATTGTTGTTCCCACAACCGCTGCTGTCGGAGTCAGGAGTGGCAGGATGATCATCCGGAAGACATGCCACTCGTTGGCACCGTCGATGCGTGCCGCTTCTATCAACTGCTTAGGGATGTTCTTGTACGCGGCCGAGAAGATGACCATGCAGAATCCGGTCCACATCCAGATTCCCACGGCTATGAGACAGATGTTGTTCAGCCAAGGACGCTGTAGGAGCCAGCCGACTGGCTCTCCGCCGAAGGCTACGACTAACGCGTTGAGTACACCGATCTGCTCCATGCTTACTGGGCGGTATGCATAGATGAACTTCCAGATGACAGACGCTCCGACCATTGATATCGCTGCGGGGATGAAGATGATCGACTTGACGAGCTTTTCGTATCGAACCCGATCCAGCATAACGGCGAGGAGCAGACCAAACCCGACGGTGCAGGTTGTGAACAGAACAGCCCACAGCGCGTTGTTCCGCAGAGAGGTGAGCATGGTCTTATTGGTGAAGACGTAGCGCCAGTTCGCGAATCCGACGAATTCAGTATTGGGCCCAAATAAACTTGCCCCACGACCGAAGAATGAGCGGGCGATCGTCATGATTGTTGGATAGACGAGAAAGAACACGATAAGAAGCAGGGCCGGACCGACAAACAGCCACGGTCTCCACCGCCCCGTATGCAGCATGCTGCCACCTCCCGGCGGATAAGAAAGGAGCCGAGGCTATATATCGCCCCGGCTCCTCGATTAGTTCGCCTAGTAGGCGTCCTGTGCTGCTGCCTCGATAGTCTCAAGGACCGTGTCCAAGCTAACTCCACTGATGTAGTCGAGCACGCCACTCCAGAACGCGCCGGCACCAATCGCACCCGGCATCAGGTCGGAGCCGTCAAAGCGCGAAACGGAAGCGCTCAACAGCATCTCTTGTGCCTTTCGGGTGATCGGGTTATCGAAATCGGCGGCGCTTGCACCGACGTATGCCGAGAGCTCGCCGAGTTCGGTGCTCCAGATGTTTGCTGCCGTCTCAGAGGTCAAGAACTGGGCAAACTTGATGACCTCGGGTCGGTTGTTGAAGACGGTGACCACATCGCCAGAGACGAGAAGCGGAACCGAGCCATCCGGTGTCGCCTGAGGCGTGATCGTCGGCAGTACGAAGACATTGTAGTCTTCACCCGCCACGAGTCCGTCGAAGTGATCGTTGATAAAGCCGGCAATGAAGGTCGCCTGCTTGTGCATGTAGGCCGTTGGCGGTGCAGTGAACAACGCATCGGGCGCGTCACCAAAGTTGGTGGTCAGTGCGCCGATGTCTCCACCGAGAACGTAGCCCTTGCTGAACAGGTTTCCGAAGATCTCGAACGCCTTCTTCACGCGCGGATCGGTCCACGAAATCTCGTGGGCGACCCACTTGTCGTAGAACTCAGCACCCGCGGTGCGGAGGATGATGTCCTCAATCCAGTCCGTCCCCGGCCAACCACTGGCCGCTCCGGATTCGAGCCCGATCGACAGCGGCACGCCGCCGTCGGCCAGGATCTGCTCGTTCAGGGCAAGGAGCTCATACCAGGTGGTCGGAACTTTGTACCCGTTAGCGGCGAAGACCTTCGGATTGTACCAGACCAAGCTCTTCACGTTCGGGAAGATGAACAGGCCGTACAGTCCATCGTCGTATTCGCCGATCGGAACCAACGCTGGGTTGATGTCGGAAGTATCGACCAGTCCGGTCAGATCGACGATCTGGCCGGCATTGGCCCACTCCTTCATCAAGCCGATCCACGGATGCGGTGTGAGATCGGGAGGATTACCGCCTGCCAGCCGTGTGGCCAGAATGGCCGGTCGGTCACGACCAACAATCTCAACCTGTACATCGATGTCTGGGTTCTGGGCTTCAAACGCATCAACGATCATCTGAAAAACCGGTGCCTGTTCACCCGGCCAGCCATGCATTACATTGACAACCTTGTCTGCGGCAATTGCGGTACCACCAATCACCAGCAGTCCAACAAACAATAATACGGCTATCTTTCGCATTTTTCCTCCTTGGTAGCTTTCTTGCCGTTGTGTATACCGACTCTACATTTGGCAACAACGTTCTTCCTATATGACCACCTCCTCGTGGTGAACAGCCCCACTCGTCAACGCGTTGTGATTGACCACAATGACGGGGCTCTGCTCTGTGATATCGAACGAGTCTGTAACTATAATGCCGGCAAAGTGTCTGTGATTGGAGATAATCCTATGTTCGATTCTCAGTACCCGTTCTAGGAAGGGATCGGGAGGCTCACGATCGCGTTTGAGTCGTGCGCTTGACGTCTGTTCGTAGGTGCGATCGATGAACACGCGAGAAAGCACATTCTTAAGCAGCGTGGTGTACGTTCCCTCGATTATCACGACGTCCACCCCATCTAATGGCAGGGTTTCTTGCGTAATTCGATCGTCTTGGTATACCACTAGCGGTTTCTCGATAGCCCTCGCGCAGTTGAGGATGGATCGCACGTGATCGTCAAGCAGGTCAAGCCGCACTTCGGCGAGTCCTACGCGGCTGATATCTTGTCTGCGTCTGGTATCGTTTGTCTTGGGAGGATAGACAAAATAGTCATCCTGCTGGATTATTGTTGTACCGATCCCGTCTTCTCCCAGGGACTCTGCGAGGGCGACCGCGAGTTCAGACTTCCCGCTACCGGATTCACCGCCAATGCTAATGGCATACCTACCGTCTATCTTCCTCAACAACGGGAATAGGATTTGTGCCAGATCAGCCGCGGCTTTGCGATGTTTTTCCTGGACTAGTATCTTATCCCCGTGCATTTTCTATTCCTCGCCATCATTCGTATAAAGTTTCTGATGTTTTCTAGCTAGTGTTTCCCAACAATATCTTTCCTCGACGTGTTCTCGGGCTGTCTTCCCCATCTGTTCACGTAGATTAAGATTGCTAAGCAGATCAACAATAGCAGAC
>Ga0315547_1001486_pt1 | contig 18424 bp, 26 predicted proteins | sample SalMarSW160240MG_2_FD_202542 | JGI IMG/M metagenome (GOLD analysis project Ga0315547, IMG submission 202542) | Salt marsh sediment microbial communities from the Plum Island Ecosystem LTER, Massachusetts, United States - Salt Marsh Sediment SW1601-240 ...
TCTGTTCGAGCGCACCCGCGAGATCGAGTTCCCGGACCTGGCCGCGAAATGGTACGCTGATTTCCGGATCGACCCCCCGCCAGCAGCCCACGGCCGGCGATAAATTTTTCTCAAAACCTCCCCACAGAACGCGCACAGATGCGCTGTAATCGACTTTATCATATGTGCCATCCTAACACACCCCCACAATATTTATACTAAGTTGTTATATTGTTACAGTTACAAATTGACATGCTGTAATTTATTTTTGCCGTTTGTAAGTTATTATATATCGACAGATAGGGGCGGAAATTTTTTGCCCCTATACAATTTACCCTTGCAAAAGCCGGTTTCTGAAAAAGATCGGCGATTACAGGGCATCTGCGGGCCTTTGTTTTCGGACAAGTGCGCCAAGAAAATGTTACCATTTTTACAATAAATAGTTTAGAAAAACCTTGAAATATGTGTTGATTTAGCACGCAAAACCTTTACTTATGTATCAAGATGTGTTATATTTAAATAGGCACTGTTTTTAAAATCATTTAAATCGGAGGGGCAAAATGTTGAACGGAAGCAGAAATTTAGAACTCGGCAAAAGACAGTTTACGATCAGGTCTTTCAGAAGCAAAAACAACACGGGCGGCGATTTTTGGTGTGCCCGAATTACTGAACTTGATAAAAAATATGGCTTCAAAAGAGAGTTTCTTGAGAAGCTTTACAGCGAAGAAACAGACGAATGGGAAAACGCTTTGGTTATAAGCGTCTATGCAAGCCGTAAAGGCGTCTATGAATACAAAAATATGGGCGACGGAAACGGCAACGCCGTCTCCGGCTTTTTCTTTTTTGAGAGAAAAAAAGACGAAAATGGCATCAAGGGTCCGCCGATCGTTACAGAAATCGACAAGAAAGATGTTGAATCTTACTTGTCATAATCCCATCACCCGGCCCCGCGGGGCCACAACCTGGAGGAAAGATGGCTTATCGCACAACGACTGAAAAGGATAATCCGCTGAAGGGCTTAATCAATCATTGTGGAGTGGCTACAATGATCCGCAAGGGAAAACTTTACATAAAACTCCCGTGTGGCAAACCTGATGAGTTTGCCACCTTTAGAGAAGCTGCCGGCCAGCGGGGGTTTAAGGAGGGAAAAGAGTGCCATCACGGTGGGGGGCATTTTTTCCCGAAGTATTATTACAAATCATTAATTAGCTGAGGGGCGGGGGCCTCGAGCCCCCGTTAAAGCACAGCGCCGGTCCCAAGTCCGGCGCACACTCACCCGGCCCGCGGGCCACAGCATGGAGGGAAAGATGAAATACACACAAATCTCTGAAGAGCAATACAAAGCAGTCGGCAGCCCGAAAGCCGGCAAATTTGACTGTCGGGAAGACTACGAATATGCCCACCGGGGAAACATACATTATCTCCGGCCCAAGATGAAATTTTGGGGTATGGACATGTTTTATTTCGACCTCGGCGAAGTATATAAACATTTAGTCGCAAAAAAATGGAAGCCGATTTCTTGGGGTGTTAATGTCTCCCCCCAGTATGGCCCTTGTCATATGCCTACGGCTTACAAAAAAAGCATGTAGCCCGGGGCCTTGCGCCCCCGCAGGATTTACCCATGATAAAATTCATCTTACTAATCAACCCCGAAACCCGCGCCCGGCTGCCAGTGATCCTCGATGAGGAAAACCGGGAGCGGATGACGCCGAGAATCGAAAAGCTCGAGGCCAGGGGTTGGGTTGCCTGTACTCTCACCAGGGATGCCTATTTTTATGAGCTCGGGCGCCCCGAAAATCTATAGGAGGCACAATGATTATAAAATCTCGCGACCCCGCCACCGGCTTAACCTACGAGGGCGAGGCTGTAATCACCACGGAGCACAGCTCAAGCTCTCATGGATTGCCTGTGCTGTTGATCAAGGGCGTGCCCCTGGACGTGCAGGATGCCTCGATCGCCGAGGTGGAAATAATTTCTGCGACCCCGGAGGAACGGGCCGCGCTTAAAAAGGGCTTGTATCAGGTCAAGACGAGCAGAAAAAGGAACAGGATACGAACCAATCTCTATCTCGCCCCGGACGTAAACGAAAAACTGCTGCAAGAGCAGGCCGCGACCAGCCAGTCCCTGGGCGCGATAATTGACAGCCTTGTCCGCGATCATCTCTAATTCCCCTCCCCCAAGCCCCGCTCCGGCGGGGCTTTTTTATTTCTCCGATTTCTCCGAACCTTCCGTTCTTCTATAGACTTATCCGCAAATCCATCTCATAGTTAAAGTGCATCGCCGCCACAATGCGCCACAGAGCCTCGCCGGTACGCTAATAAAAAGCAAACCGGATCCGGCCCCTCCGGTCCGGCGAGGCTCGCCCCTTTTATAATTGATAATTTATCGGACATCAGAAATGCTTGATCAAATTCCGCTCGAATTTAAAACCGACCGCCTGAAAAAAGAGTTCCACGACCCGCGGCTTTATACTGTCCTGCGTGTCCAGGCGGTCGTTGTCGCGTGGCTGATATTTCTCTACACCGGCAAAACTGCGCGGATCACTTGTGTTTATCGCACCGACAAAGAGCAGGATTGGGTGTGTCATATCAAAGGAGGGGAAAAATATAAGAGCGTCCATCAGCTCTGGCGCGGATTGGATATTGGCGCAAGCGAGATCGACAAAAAAATCGCGCTGACAATCGTGCGCATAGTCCGCCTGTTGTTTCCCTACAGCGGGACCGCCGGGAAGTTTTCAATCCTTTATCACGATGTCGGCCTGGGCGTGCATTTTCATCTGCAGGCCGGCGCGGACGAACCGAATTACAAACCCTCAATTTCCGTCTGAAAGGAGAACGTCATGTTAAGTTCAATTATTTTCGGTATCATCCATCTGATAGCAGCCATTTTCAAAGGCCGCACAGGGAATATTATCGAGAAGCTCACGCCGGTCGCCAGGGATGTTGTCGGCGGCCTGATGGACAGCGACATGTCCGGGCCCGAGAAATTCGAGGAGGCTAAAAAGAGTATCCTGGCCGCCGCGGTGGAACAGGGCCTGGAGGCTGCTGACCATGCTATCGGGCTGCTGATCGAGATGGAGGTTACCAGGGCCAAAGGTGACGCCCTGGAGGAGATATTAGATAATGGTCTCGAGGCGGCCCGCGAGATAATCAGCTCGATCAACGCCTCTGACCTGACCTCGAACAGCGCCCGCAGGGCCGAGGCATTCAGCCGGCTGAAAGTCGCGCTAATCGACAAGGGTAAGGCACTTTTCACAAAGGAGCATACCCTTAATCTCCTGATCGAGGCCGCTGTTTCGAGCTTCAAAAACTGATGGGAGAAGCGGACTGACCCGCATAGCCCTGGCTGGTTCTAGCTTTTCCAGTTTGCCAGCCAGGGCCTCCCCGCATAAAAGGAGAAGTTTTGAGCAAACAAAAATACGAGACTCTGCTCAAAATCACCAACCGGGCAATCGAGCTTTTAGTGGTGATTAAAAAAGCGATTATCGCGGAGGTACATCAGGCGAAATATCCCCGCCTGGTGCCCTCCCTGGACGCGTCGATTGCGGAGCTGTCGGAATACCGGCTGGGGCTGAAACAAAAGATCAAGGGCCAAACCAGCCTGACCCTGAGCGAGTCCCTTAATTTTCTTCTCGAGGAACTTAAGGATTGTGAGGACAAAGAACTCAGGAAAAAGTATATCAATAAATTATCAAAACTAGCCTCCGGTTTCCTGGCCGGCGGCGAGATGGAGGGGAAGAATGAGCGAATATAAAAGAATCATTGATCAAATGAAAATAGTGATCGATGAGATGGGCAACCTTATCGGCTGTTATCCGCCGGGATCAGATCAGGCGAAAAAGATCGAGGATGCCCGCGGGATAATGATCGATGCCGTGCTCGATATTTCTATTCCCGGGGACAGCGATAATCTGGCCGCCGAGCTGCCGAAAATTGCTGGGGATCATGCCAGGCAGAGGCTTAAAAGAGCATTCGGCGAAAAAGAAAAAGCGGATGTCCTGGCCGATCTGCTCGCGGACAGCGCGTTGATTGATGAACTGAAACGGAGAGCTGGAGGCTGAAATGGGCCTCTCTGCGCTGGAAAAAATACTGACCAGCCAGGCCGCAACTATAATTGTCCTGGGCGTGGGGATTGTCTGGCTGGCGCGGCGCTACCTCGAGCAGCTCAGGCGCAACATGGAGCTGTCTGACCGGATAATAAAAATATTTGAGCTGAGGGCTGAAAAGAGTGAGAAAAATAATCTTAAAAACAATAGCTAAAATCAGTGAAAACAAAATACGCCGGCGGATGATAGATCTCAAATATCGCCTGGCGATCTGCTGGACGGATGAGGAGATCGCTCGCCTGGAGGGGAGGCCATGGCCCACGACACCAATTTGAGATCCGAGTGCGAGAGGCTCTACGTGGATGAGCTGCTCTCGCCCGCGGAGATCTGCGAGCGCACCGGAGTGGCCCTGGCCTCGTTTTATCGATGGAAAAAAGTGGGCGGCTGGGAGGAGGGCCGGGAAAACTCTCTGGGCATGCGCGACAAATTAGGCCGGCTGCTGAACAAGATGATCGACGCGGGCCTGGTCGAGGGGCAAGACCCCAGCGACCAGCGACTGCACGCGCTCCTCAATATGTACGAGCGATATGTCCGCACCGGCGCGGCGCGAGAAAAAGTAATCGAGATCGGAGATGCTGAGATGCTGCTCGAAACAATGAGAGAGATCCCCACATTAAAATCTCTGCTCGAGGACCCGGAAATCCTCGATGATCTCGGAAAAAGATTAAAAGAAAAATTGCGCTGAGACGGGTTTTTCGCTCTCCGCCCTTACATAGGTACCAGAAAATAAAAATGCACAATTTTGCACAGGGTTCTGACGGCCAGAGCTAAAAATACGGAGGCGGTTTGAAGGCCAAAAAACAGGGCAGCCTGGAAAAAGTATTAGCCGGGATAAATATCCGCACCCAGAAGCGCACGAAGCGAGACCTGCTCGACTGGATTGCGCATCACAATATCCAGCTCAAAAAGGGGACCCCGTTTTCCCTCGATGGACATGAGTACCTGAGAGAAATCTACACGGACCATCACCCGCACGAGGTCTATCGCAAGGCCGCGCAGGTCGGGATCTCGATATACCACGTGCTCAAGGCGCTCTGGATGTCCGATCAGTACGTGCTCAAATCTCTCTATTATTTCCCCACCGATGACGCTATCGCCGATTTCTCGGTTGACCGTCTCGATCCGATAATCAAACAAACCGAATATCTCAACGACCGGGTACAGGAGGCCAAAGAGGAGGGCGGCGCTTTTAATCGCGGACTCAAGCACCTGGGCCAATCGACAATCTACATGCGCGGGATGTTCACCCGCACTTCGGTTAAATCAGTTGACGGCGACTATCTGATCCTCGATGAGCTCGATGAAGCCAACCAGGAAAATCGTGAGTTTGCATTCGACCGGATCATGCATTCCTGGCTCCAGTGGGTGAGCGAGTTATCGCAGCCCTCTCTCCAGGATTACGGGATCGACAAAAGCTTCAACGAGTCGGATCAGAGATTCTGGCTGCTCAGGTGCCCGGCCTGCGGTCAACACAATTCGCTCGAGGAGGATTTCCCGAAAAATTTCCTGCGCGCTCGGGACCGCAAGGGCTATTACCGCGGCTGCCTCAAATGCGGCGCGGCGCTCGATATGGCCGCGGGCGAGTGGGTGCCGAAATATCCGGGCAAAGACAAGCGAGGCTACCACCTGAGCCAGCTCTACACTGAGATTTGCCCGCAGAACGTGGCCGACCCAGCAGATAAAATTATGGCGGAGCACCGCTCCGCGCGCAAAACAAGCGAGAAAAAAAGGTTCACGATTTCACGCCTCGGTTACCCGTATGCGGGGGACCGTCAGCCGATCACCGACCGCGTGCTCGATAACTGCGAGGCCAATTACGACCTGGGCCTGGAGGCCGGCAGAGCCACCGGCATGGGAATCGATGTCGGCGATACGATCCACGTTGTTGTCCGCGGTCAGGACCCGGTCTCCGGCCGGGCCCGGATTATCTGGATCGAGTCCACCGAGGATTGGGGCCGCCTGGGAGAGATCGCGGTGGAGTTCAAGGTTCCCGTTTTTGTGATCGATGCGATGCCCTACAAAGCCAGCGCCAAGGCTCTGGTGAGGGCGTTCCCGGGCCGGGGCTATTTGCAGTATTTCAAGGAGCGCGAAAAAATCACCGCAGAGGGCGAGTTTGAAAAGGAGGTCCCGGTCGTGCACGTGGACCGCACCGAGAGCCTGGACGATACCACAGGAGAGTTCCGTCAGCGCGACATCGAGATCCCCGCGATGGCCGGCCTTTGGGAGGAGTCCCTGGCCCGGGTCGAGGACCTCCGCGGCCAGCTAAAAACTCTGGTCAAAGACCTGGTTCAGCGGGCCAATGGCGCCACGGTCGCGGTGTACAAAAGCAATGTCAACAATCATTATGGGATGGCCGCCAACTCCGCGCGGATCGCGGAGGAGCTGGGGCCGCTCACTATCTGGGCCCCGGAGAATTACCAGAGCGCGGGGCCGCGCATAACTAAATCTCAACTCGATAAGGTCTACGGCGGATGACCCGAACTCGCAGCAGAAAACCGAAACTAACAGTCCAGGTGGGCAAAGAGATATCCAGCCCTCTGGCCGATAAATTTGCCAAACTGCTGATGGGGAAACAGCAGGTAGTGCCGGACAAAACTCTCGAGGACCACTCGACCGAGGGTTACGAATTATATAATACGATGCTTCGCAAAGACACCCAGCTCTCAATGTGTTTCCGCTTGCGCGCGCTCACGGTGATGGCCCAGGGCTGGCAGGTTCAGCCGGGCCCGGAGGACCCCGAGGACCAGGCCGGCCTTGCGGCCTTCGCCGCAGATGTGTTCGGGGATATCCGCAATTTTGATCTTTCACGCAAAAGGTTTTTCAGAGCGATCGCGTTCGGGTTCCAGCCCACGGAAATAATTTACAAACTCCGGGATGATGGGAAAATCGGCATCGAGCGGTTTGCCAACCGCAACCCGGAGCGGTTCCGCTTCGACGCAGACAACGAGCTGCTCCTGACCGGCGCCGGCGGTTTTGGCGGGGAAAAGATGCCGGCTGATAAATTCATGCTCAACACCTGGGGCTCGGATGAAACTCCCTACGGCGAGGGCTTGCTGAGAGAGATTTACCCGCTCTGGTTTTTCAAGGCCAACGGAATAAAGGAGTTGGTTCGATTTATCGAAAAATTCGGCTCGCCGTATTTATGGGCCAATTACCCGCGCGGCATATCGAAGGAGGAGCAGGATAATCTGCTCAACGCGCTTAAACAGATGATCGGCAATAGCGTGGGGATTGGCCCGCAGGGCACGGATTTCGTGGTCAATGATTTCAACCGCACGGGCGTGATCGATGTGTTCCGTTTTCTGATCGAGGAGTACGTGGACCGCCAGTACGCGAAAGCGATCCTGGGGCAGACCCTCTCCACCGAGTCCGAGAGCGGCACTCACGCGCTGGCAAAATTCCAAAGCAAAGGCCAGCAGCATATAGTCGAGGAGGATTCGCGCTGGCAGCAAGAGCAGTTGAACGAGGTGATCCGGATCGTAGTGGATATTAATTTCGGCGCTCAGCCGCGCGGGAAATACCCCCACTTCCGGATCGCCTACGAGGAGGAGAAAGACCTGGCCGCGTATTTCACCGCGATCGGTCTCGCGGTCAATAACCTGGGCCTGCCCGTGGGTGAGGACTGGCTGCGCGAGCAGTCCGGGATCCCGGCCCCGGCAGAGGATGACCTCCCGCTCACCGGAAAAAAGATGCCCGCGGTGCGGTTCCCCGCGATGGACGCCGGCGACTCTGAGCTGGATGAAAAACAGGAGGAGGCCAGCGGATTGTGAAATTCAATTAATATCTGATGTAGGGGCGAAAAATTTTTCGCCCCTACAGACGCCCTGTAATCGCCGATCTTTTTCACAAAACGAGTTTTGTAAGGCCAATTTACGTTTTTTGAGCATAAAGCCATTTGTAACTTATTGATATATAACAACTTACAAACAGCGAAAACAAATTACAGCATGGCAATTTGTAACTGTAACAATATAACGACTTAGTATAAATATCGTGGGTGTGTGTTAGGTTAGCACACCTGATAAAATCGATTACAGAGCGCCTGAGCGCGTTCTGTGAGGGCAATTTCGAGAAAAATTATGAAAAAACAGGGCAGAAAATATCTCGGCAGCCGCCGGGCGAAAATAATAGACAGGCACTACTCGCGCTCGCGCGCGGAGGGGATCAGAGTCTATGATAGCCTGCTGAAAAAACTCGAAGCCGGTCTCTCCGGAGCCTCGAGCTTCAACTGGATCGAGACCGGCTGGAACCCGCCTGCTCCCAAATATCTGGTCGAGCATGTTCACGGAGTTTTGCTTTCGAGCCGCCTAGTCGGCAAAGCGCTCCTCTGGCGGGATGCGCATCAGCGCGGGTTTTTCGAGTGGGCGGAAAAGCGAGAGGTCAGCGGGCTCGCCGAGCGGGCCGCAGCGCTCAAGTTCACGGACTGGACAGAGGCCCCGATAGCCGCGGACAGTGAAGCTTGGCGCTGGTTCCGCAAAAAAATTCCGATGACCGCAGACGAGTTCAAAGCGGCCTCGAGGTCAGCCCAGGCCGCGGCGTTCACGATTGCGAACACCGAGAATCTCAATCTGGTCAAAGCCGCGAAGGGCCTGGTCGAGGAGGCGGTGCGCGGCCAGATGACGAAGCACGAGTTTATGAAAGCCGCGAAAGACGCCTGGTCTGTCCTGGGCGTAACCAAGGCCGCGCCCTGGCACCTGGAAACTGTCTATCTCACGAACATTCACTCCGCGGCCAACGCGGCCCGGTGGAATGAACTGCAGAGAGACACCGCGGGTCTGAGAAACTTTTTCCCGAGCCTCCAGTTTCTCACTGTGGGCGACCAGGCGTGCGATATTTGCGCGCCGCTCGATGGTCAGGTGCATCCGCGGGATGATGGATTCTGGAGCACTTATTATCCGCCGCTCCATCACCGATGTAAATGCCAGGTGATCGAGGTCTCGGTGCTCGACAACGTGCGGCCCACAGAGCTGCCCGGAGGTCTGCTGCCTCCGGCCCCGGGTTTCGACCGCCCGCCCGCGCAGTTCGCCGCTGCGGATCTGATCTATAAACTTGTCGCCTGAAAACCTTACCAAAGGGCGACCGCCGCTCGCCCGAATCGAGGGGGATTTAAATGCCGGAAATCACTGACCAGGGAATCGACCAGGGCTGGTGGGATATCGCCCGTGCTGGAAAATGGAAGGGGTCTCTCGCCGGAGAGACCGCGGATATTAAAATCACTCAGCAGGACCTGGAGGATATGGCCGCGGATTATTCCACCGGCATCGAGGAGGCCGCACTCAACACGGATCACGACAGCTTCGGCCCCGCTCACGGCTGGGTCGCCGCGCTGAGAGTTGCGGGCGACCGGCTCCAGGCCCAGTTCAAACTCGTGAGCGACGAGCTTCGCGAGTGGCTTAAGACCGGAGCTTATCGCAGCCGCTCGATCCAGATGCACAAGCCGCACGCCGAAACGGGCCGTGCATATCTCACCGGCGTAGCACTCCTGGGGGCGGGTTCCCCGGCGGTAAAAGGTTTAAATCCAACACCCTTTCTTTTTCTCAACGGCGAGTCCGCGGCATTCTGCTGGTCGGGTGAGCCGGACAATTCGCAGAAATCATCCACCCAACCAGAGGAGTTCCAAATGGATGAGAAAGACCTTAAAAAAACAGTTTCGGAATCTGTCCGGGACGGTTTCAAATCTTTTTTCGGTCAGGGCGAAGGGAAAGCCCCTGTCCAGATAACCCTGAGCCAGGCTGATCTCGATGCCAAAATTCAGGCATCGGTAAAGACTGAGGTCGAGCCTGTGAAGGCCGAGCTTGCGCAGGCCACGGAGCGCGCGGACAAAGCGGAGGCCAAGCTCGCGGAGGCTTCCCGCGAGGCTGAGCTTGCGGAGTTTTCTTCCGCGCTCGAGGCCGCGAAAAAGGAGAGCAAGATCACCCCGGCCGAGCAGGAAAGTTTTAAGACGCTCGGCTCGAAGCTCGACCCCGAGGGTCGCAAAACTATCCTCGAGCAGGTCGCAGGCCGCAAGTCCGCCAGCCTGATGAGCGAGCTCTCCGCGCCGGGCGGCAAAGACCTGGCCGCCGCCACTGCGGTTGCGCGCAGCAAAAAGCAGTTCGAGAAGTTCCCGGAGGATCCGGAGCACGATGCCGCGATCAGGCTCCAGGCCGCAAACAAGGGCATGTCTTTCGCGGACGCGATTGTGCAGGTCCGCGAGGCCGCCGCCGCAAACGGGTGATGAAATTAGGGCGGGCACAGGGGCCCGCCCCTACGAAACGTAAAAATTTTAACCAGGAGAAAAAAAGTGGCAATCAAGCAGAGAGAAAAAATCACGAACTCCGATACTTTCACAGTCGGCACGACCGAGATCGCCCGCGGGAAATGTGCGGTCCTCAACTCCGGCGTAGTGGATGCCTCGGGCGCCAACGCGGCGAAGTTCGTGGGGATCACCACCGAGATCGGTTACGCAAACAAGGATGTGCGTCTCGCCGAGGGTGGCAGCACGGTGCTGGCCCTGGCCGCGGATGGCTCGATCAGCGAGGGAGACTGGCTGGTGAGCGATGCCGACGGCAAGGTAACGACCGCTGCCGCGGCCAGCCAGGGCACGGTTCAATACTTCGTTGGCTTTGCGCTCAAAGCCTCCAGCGCCGAGGACCAGCTTATCCCTGTGATGGTCTGCCCGGTCCGTGTAGACAACCCGGCGCCGTAATTTTCCTTTAAGTCCCCTCTATCAAGAGGGGATTTAGGGGTGTGTAGTCTTTTGCTTTTTCACAGAAACACACCGAAGTCCGCTGGCGCGGCCACCCCTCTTTTTAGAGGGGAATTTTCCGCCCCCCATCCCAAAGACATTGCTGATGGGGTGTGCCAAACAAAAACCCAACCAGGAGAAAAAAACATGGCTGACAGATATTCCACCCACAACCTCAACCGCACCCTGACCCAGTTCGCAGTAGAGAACCTGGGCCTCGGCGGCGCGTTCGTTGCGGACAGGCTCGCGCCTGTAGTGCGAGTGGCGACAAACACCGGGAAATACTACGAGTTTTCGAACACCGAGGCTCACCGGGATGACTACGATGCTCTGCGCGCGCCCAAAACCAAGGCGAACGAGATCGCTCGCACGTACTCCTCGGCCACATACGCCTGCCTGCAGTACGGTCTGCGGGAGCTTATTGCGGATGAGGAGCTGGAAAACATCGACCGCGCGGTGATCGACCCTGAGCGCGATGCGGCTAATCTGATTACCCGCAAACTGAGGCTCGCTATCGAGAGGCGGGTAATCGCCAAAGTCATGTCCAGCGGCGTGATTACAGAAACCGCGGCCGCGACCGCAGCATGGAACGCCGAGTCAGGCGTGGACATTGAGGGCGATATCGATACGGGCAAGCTCAACATCCGCAAAAAGGCCGGGGTCGAGCCGAACACTATCGTGATCCCGCCGCACATCGCGGTGGCGGCTAAGAAAGACTCCTCGATCAGGGACCTGGTCAAGTACACTGACCCGACCCTGCTCGTCAACGGTGAGCTGCCGCCCAAGCTGTTCGGCCTCGAGGTCGTGATCCCCCTGGCCCTTTTCGATGAGGCCGCCGCGGGAGTGGCCACCGCGGACCGCGATTTCGCCTGGGATGACAACAGCGTGCTGATCGCGTATGTAGAGAAAGAGGCGCCCTCGAAGCGCTCTATCTCGCTGATGTACCAGCTCCGTCACCCGATAAATAGCTCGCTCGATATCGCGATGTTCCGCTATCGCGAGGAGAGCAGACACTCAACCGTAGTCGAGGGCCTGATCGAGCAGACCGAGGACATAATCTGCACGGAGTGCGGCTACCTGATTACTACCGCCTATAGCTGATCATAGGCGATCATTGTTGACCATTTCCGTAGGGGCGAAAAATCTTTCGCCCCTACGGAAATCTTTTGAACCGAGAGAAAAATGGAACGAACAAAAACTGTTGAGGCGTGTGTGCTGGCGGCCATGATGTTGGACCGCAAAGCGATCAAAACCGTTCTGGACAAAAATATCTCAGAGAAGTCATTCCAGGACGAGGGACACCGAGCGATATTTAGGGGCATAATTGCCCTGAATGAAAAATCAATCGAAACCAGTCCTGCAAATCTCGCCAGGCAATTGAAAAAAAGCGGGGATCTGAAGGAAATCGGTGGCCTGCCGTTTATCTACCACACAGCGGGCGCGACACCCACCTCATTCAATGTTTCCGCGCATACAGATTTAATGCTTTCAGATGCGCATTAATTTTTTCTCGTAGGGGCGAAAGATTTTTCGCCCCTGCGGAAACCCTTTGAACCGAGGGAAAAATGGAACGAACAAAGGTCAAGCTCCTCAGGCGCTGGCACGCAGCATCCGGGCGCGAGCCCGGGCAGGTTGTGGAAATTGATGCTGCCCGCGCGGAGTACGGAATCAAGATGGGCCTCTGCGAGCCTGCGGAAAAACCCCTGAACAAGATGAACAAGGCTGAGCTGCTCGAAAAGGCGGCAACCCTGGGGATCGAGGTTCCCGAGAGTTTCACGAAAAAGCAAATCCTGGAGCTGCTCCGGGAGAAATAATCTTGTAGGGACACGGCATGCCGTGTCCGCTGGGATTTTAAATGTAGGGGCGGCCCCCCGTGGCCGTCCGAAACCAAAGAGGTGCAAAATGAAAAACAGCCCGTTACGCTGGGCAACACTGATGCTGATTGCGCTCGCCTTCGCGAGCCTGTTTGTCCGGCAGGCGGGCGCGCAGATTACCGCTCCATTAGCTGTGGATTTTGAGATCATGGAGCTCGAGTCGGAGAACGTTGTCGGCGAGCCGCTCGAATCCGCCGCTATCTGGAGGCTGGGCCGCGAGGACCAGGACACCCTGGGCCCTATTACCATGCGTGTAATTGTAACCGACAGTATCACCTGGAACTATGTCGACCTGGCTGTAACGATCCGCAAGAACGGCAGGGTCAAGAGCCAGAATCTGGACTCGGTTCGCACGGATGCCGAGCTGTGGCTCCCTACCACTGACCTGGACAACTGCCTGGACAGCCTGTTCTCGATCGTGCTCAATGACAGCCTGGGTGTGGGCGATGAGTTCACTTTTACGCTCAAGCCGGACCCGGATGATCTGACTCTCACTATTCTCTCCAACGACTCCACCCTGGTCGCGGCCGGAGACACGGTCTATTCTGAGGCGGTGTCAGGCGATTACGGGGCAATTAATCTTATACTCGATGCTTACGCACCCACAGGCACCGCGGCTGTTTGCGGAATATATACGCAGGCAAAGCTATGGGGTGGCTCATGGGCCGGGTCCGCGGATGAGCCGACTGATCGTGGAGCTTGTCTACGGGATTCCTTAGTTATGCCGAAAAGCTGGCCCGCGTGGATCAAATACACCATACCGCCCGCGGACTCTGTGAGATGGTTTTTTATCGGGGTTACGAATACGAGCAATCTTGTATTCGAGAGCGTGAAAGTGAAGGCTACGAAGTAGTGTAGGGGCGGCCCTATGTGTCCGCCCTGGGAGGGGTTGGGCGCACACGCAGGTGCGCCCCTACAGGAAACATTAAATATAATATGCCTGTTGTAGGGGCGGCCCCCCGTGGCCGCCCGATTGAAACGCACGCCGCACGGAGATTTTCAATGGATAGACTCATGAAAGACAATGTTTTTATAGGCTTTCTCAAGCTCCTGGCCGTGATATTTCTAACGCTGCATTTCTTCTTCTGGGCGGCAAATTCGGCATTCGGCCAGATAACCGGCGTGCAGCAGGTCGATTTTGAAATTGCTGATACTTCGGGCCAGCTTGCGGTATTCAATTTTGCTGAATGGAAACCTGGGCAAGGGCAATGGCAATCCTCAGTAAATGGTTATTTCCTCCAGGCCCACCGGCATCCGGATGGCTATTTCAAATATCTCGATCTCGACCCCTACGTGCGCACGGACTCGGTCGGCAGCGGGGCGGATGCGGATTCGAGCTATTGTATGACTTTTAATGGTGATAGTAGCTATGTGAATTGCGGCGGAGATGCAGCTTTCCGGGCGCTGAAGGATTTGACTGTTTCATTTTGGTTTAAGTCCATGGATGCGGCACAAGACGACTGCTGGATATTTGATTATTATGAAGGTACACAAGATGGTTGGGGTGTTTATATCCCTAGTTCGGCAGCTGGCTATATTTCAATCCCTGATGATATTGATGATAGCGGCGAGCGTCATTATAAGACGGCAATTTCGAGTAATACTTGGTATCATCTTGCCGTTGTCATGAATAATTTGGAAAACAAGATGTATCTGGATGGATTGCTTGTTGGCTCCGATACAAGCTCAACGGATTTTTGGAATAGTTTTAACGGAACAGTGTATATCGGGGCGAGACGTTCAAGTTCAGGATTTTTCAACGGTCAAATCGCAAATGTAGCAATTCATGGCGATGGCCTTGACTCCTCTCAAGTTGTGCAGCTTGCCAACGGCGAGATTCTCACAAATAATCTTATAGCTTACTGGCCTCTCTCTGAAGCCTCCGGCGGCACAGCTTACGATGCCAGCGGCAATGGGCATGATGGCACACTTACGGGCTTCCTGCCACCTGGCCCGGCGGTGGATTCCGCGTGGGTGAACAAGCGGGCGGGCGACCCAAACCATAATCGGACGTGGGGCTATCATGCTTCCGGTGCAGTGAAAAGCCCGGTAGATATTAGCAGGCCGGTATACGCCGCAAACGGCAGTTATGCAAGCAATCCAGCTTACAAATATAACTCAACGACTTTGCACCGCAGGATGTTGACCCAGGCCGGCGCAATCACGGCATGGATAAAAGTCCCAGTTGCCGCAAAGGACAGCTTCACGATATTCAGCGTGGGCGACGCGAGTGCGGATACTTACTTGCGAGCAAGATATATTTCCGGGAAAATCCGGGCTGAGCTTGTATCGGCGGGAACAAGCAAATGGAGCGCAATTACCGATAATGAAGTAATCGAGGATGACACTTGGTACAGCATAACACTGAACCACAATGGCCAGACTCCCCGCATTTGGGTTGGCTCCGCCACCGAGGAGCCGAAAATACCGCCGCAGACCCTGACCGAGAGCGATCAGGGTTACTGGCTCGGCGATATGAGTGGCCTGGACAATGCTCTAATCGGAGCCAGCCGTAATAACGGTGAATATAAAGATAAAGGCGAATTCTGGATTGCACTATTTGAAGCATGGAGTCGGGCGATGACATCCGAGGAGATTCATGACCGCAGGCCGCCATTGCTGACGACAGGAGTGAAATGATGATTGATATACAAATAACCTGGAGGGCGGGCACAGGGGCCCGCCCCTACGAGAGACATTAAAACAGCATGTTGTAGGGGCGGCCCCCCGTGGCCGCCCTGGGAGAGAACGAAGATGAGAGATTTAATTCGAGTAATATTTTTCTGCCTGATCATTCTGATTATCGCGTTCTGTCAGCGAATTTTTGGCCAGGAAGGGGAGCCAGCCGATACCGCGGATCAGGAAGGTGAGCCAGTAGACTCGGTTAAAATAGTTCCGGAAATGACCAAAAGAGATACTTTCCGGGTATTTTCTATCCCGCCAGGCCGGGAAGCGGACACTGCTTATGTAAAAATAAGAGAATACTGGTGTTTTTTCAAAGGCGAGAAACATTATTTTGTGATGGTTCCAAGAGACACAGTCTTGCCGAAAGAAAGCTGGTAAAAATGGCCTATTCGACAATAACAGACCTGACAAAATGGATCAAAGAGGATGACCTGATCCAGCTCTGCACGGATACGGCGACTGATACAATAGAGTCCGCGAGTGTTACCGGCGTGGTGAACGAGATGATCGCCAGCGCGGACGCCGAAATTGACGGCTATCTCCTGGGCCGCTGGTCCGGCCTGCGAGCCTACGACCCTGTGCCGGATGAGATAAACCGCCTCAGCGCGCAGATCGCAGTATTCAACCTTTTCCTGCGCAACATGGAGGTGCCGGAGGATTGGCGCACTCGCTACGAGGATTGTATCCGCAAGCTCGAGCTCGCGAGCAAGGGATCGCTAACCCTGGGCCTGGACACGGACGGAGTCCAGGCCACCGAGGCCGAGGCTCAGTATCGCACAGATGCTCTGGACGATGACGATGATCTCGATGACGACGACCCACGAAATTATACGCAGGATAAATTGGGGAAATTGTAGGGGCGGCCCCCCGTGGCCGCCCATCCGCGGGCGCACACAGGGGTGCGCCCCTACAGGGAATTTGAAAATGTCCGCAACCAGAGGTTTTGACAAAGCCGTAAAAAAAATCGCCGGCATGCGCAAACGGGTGCTGAACCCCAGAGAGGCGCTCCGGGCAATCGGCAAAGAGGCGAGGTCTGCGCACGTGCGCTATTTCCGCAGCGGCAAAAGCCAGGCCACCCGCGGCGGCGGCCCGCCCAAAGCGCTGTGGCCCGGGCTTACGAAAAAAACGATAGCGCGGAAAGCCAAGCTCGGCAAACCCGCGAAAAAGCTGATATTTGACGGTCTCCTCTGGAAAGGCTATACCTACAGCGTCCGAAGTAACTCGGTGCTGATCTGGAACAAAATAAAACACGCGGTGTTTCTCCAGGCCGGGATCGGCGTGGGGAAAGGGAGAAAGAGAAAGAAGCGATTTATCGTTGTAACCACGGACCTTAAACGGCACGACCCGAAGCTCCTGAAAAGAATTAATTTGATTTATAGCAGATTTATTTCTACAGGAAAGGTGCGCTAATTGGCCAGCGCAATCAAGACAATTTCGGATGCAATAATCAGCCGCCTGGTGAGTCAGGTGAGCGATCTGAACGCGAAAACAGTCAGAACCTTCTCCGGTTCGCTGGAAGATTTTATCGAGAAAACGGTGAAAAATACGCCGTTTGTCGGCGTACATCTGGCCGCGGTTACATACGATCAGTATGACACGCAAAATCGTCAGGCCGAGGAGCACCTGGAGTTTGATCTGCTCTTGATTATCAAGGACCTCCGGAGCAAATCTTACGGCAAAAAAGCGAGCTACGATTTGATTGACGATGTCCGCGATGCGCTGATTGGCCAGAGCCTGAGCGTCTCCGGCCTGAACCCGATCCGGATCGAATCTGTCGGCTACTCGGAGGATATCGAAACCACCGGATATTACGGCTATCGTATGATAATTACAACATTCCAAATCCGCGAGTAACACACCCCGGCCGGGCGACCGCCGGTCGCCCCTACGCGCGGGGTAAATTGTTGAACCGTAGGGGCGAAAAATTTTTCGCCCCTACAAGGAGGCTATCTCATGACAAAAGTCCAACGCTCCGCGAGCAAAATCGCCTGGGGCATAAAAACACAATCCGAGTTCGGCACCGCGCTGGACAAGGCCGACCTCGATCTCGACACCAAGCTCCCCGAGCCGCTGCTGATCACCACGCCGGATGAGCCCTGGACAGATCAGGGTATGATCGGCGCGGGCCACGAATGGCCCACCCAGCGCGGAGTCAAAAAACAATGGATCGAGCTCGAGCTCCAGGAGATGGATGCGCCGATTGATTTTGTCGGCATGCTGATTGCTTTATTTTTCGGCAAGATCGGCAGCTCAGGAGAGGGCGACAACAAGACGCATCTCTGTCATTTCGATGCTCTCGGCACCCTGGACGCGGCCAAAGTTACCTCGCTCGCGATTTTGGAGGATGGCAACGAAAAGTGCGTGCAGGATGTCGCGTGCAAGTCTCTCACCCTGCGCGGCGAGGGTTCCGAGCGGCTCAAGGTTTCCGCGAGCCTCCTGGGCACGAAGCTCGCTTCCGATCTCGCGACGTACACCTGGCCCACCGCGGCGGACCTGCGCTATGTCTGGAATTACGCCGGGACTTTTACGTTTGAAAGCGACATGAAAGCGCAAATCCGGAGTTTCGAGCTCACTCTGGACCAGGCGATAGATATGGACCTGGCCTGGATCAAAGTGGCCGCGGAGGCCGACCGAATTTACGCCTCCCTCTGGCCTCTCACCGAGAGCCGGGGATTCAGCCTGCGGCTCTCGATCCGCTGCGAGAGCGGAGACATAGCGACATTCCGCTCTGCGTTCCAGCAAAAAACCGAGATGGCGCTAGCGCTCTCATGCCTAGGCCTCGAGATCGGCGATACGGATGATTTCGATGAAGTCGCAATCGCCGTGCCCAAGGCCATTATCACGGAGCCGCCTGTCGAGAGTTTTGTCGGCGGCTATCAGCATCTCGACCTGACTCTCGGAGGCAACTACAACGCCGCGACTACCGGCCCGATCTCGATCACTGTTACCAATGATGTTGCCACCTATCTCACCGCCGCGAGTTGATCTCGATTCGGGCGACCACGGGGGGCCGCCCCTACGGGTAAAATGAAAATATAATATGCCTTTTGTAGGGGC
>Ga0315547_1001488_pt1 | contig 18411 bp, 18 predicted proteins | sample SalMarSW160240MG_2_FD_202542 | JGI IMG/M metagenome (GOLD analysis project Ga0315547, IMG submission 202542) | Salt marsh sediment microbial communities from the Plum Island Ecosystem LTER, Massachusetts, United States - Salt Marsh Sediment SW1601-240 ...
TGAATATCTAAAAGTGCAATTGTTAGGCCCGGTATATTTAAATTTTAAAAAACGGCGTTGGCCGTAATGGGGTGGTTTTGCCTAAAAATGGGCAGCTTTTTTACTTGACTTTCTTCTGGTGCTCTATGTACATATCAATATCACTGTCCTCATCCGGTTCGCCCCAAGCATAGCTTCCGAATAATATAATCTTATCTGAATCATAAAGGGTAAAGTAAAGGGTGAGTAAAATTGATATTTCAAACACTTATCCTTCCCCTCCCCTTTGTCCCCTCCCACAAGGGGAGGGGAAATATCGGTTTTTCCAGACGTTCAATTATCAGTTTGTAAATTTCTGTGAAATATAAAATTTCTCCCTTTGGTCAAAATGACAATAAAGAGGGGTTTTCGTTCAGACACTAATGATTTACATTTCAAACAGGCTGTATCAAAAGATATACTGGTATCATTTGATACACAATAATGACGCCCTATTTGGTATTTTTCACGAAGAGAAGCTGAGAGTACGGATTCCGGTGAAAACTGCCACCTCTTCCGAAAATAACTTTACCACTGAACCTTCTACGAAAATTCAACATAAGGATTCAATCAAATTTTAGCTTTCACGTGACTACTCAGCACAGGGTTCAGGGTTGGAGAGTAATGAAACTTGAATCCCACCCGAGTGGGAAAGATATTTATCAGCCTGCTGTCTGGCAGGCGGCTCTGCGCCAGGGCGGGCTTGAATCCCGATTCTATCGGGAAACCTTAGAACTTTGAGTTACTAATTTTTTTCTAAAGTTTTTTTAATTACATTCCGATAATAAATCTGAGGCTAATTTATGGTAATATCTGCTTATCAAGTTAATAATGTCATAAGGGTTTATGGAGATCAACTCCGACACAACAGGATTCCAAGCAAGCGAAAGGATGACAATATTCCGCAATCAGATAAGATTAGTATTTCTTCTGAGGCTAAGAGAAAGGCTGTTATTGATAAAATATCATCTAATATTATAGACAAAATCACTCAATACGGGCCCAATGATAATATTGAAAAAGAGGTATTTCAAAAGCTTGAAAACGAATATGGGGCAAATTTGGCCATTGCCAAAAAGAGCCCCACTGACCTAATATTCAAGGTAATTGATGAAAATGGTGAAACAACAAATTCACTTTCTATTGAAGATTCTAAATTTTTACGGTATAAATTAGAAGAGATCGCCAAAGAAACAGTAAATAATAACATGATTTAAAATTGGAGGATTTGCAGGTGAAGATTGATGACAAAACTATTACTTATGAAATCAGTAAGTACCTCACTAAACCTACACCAAATGAAACTGAAAAGGTTGCGGAAAAACAGCTTTCGGATGAACAAAAGGTAGAAGGAAAAGATACATCAGGGCAGGACACAATTGTTAACCTCTCCCAGGCTTCGAAAGAGGCCCAACAAATAAAAGAAATAATTTCATCTGAACCGGATATCAGGGAAGATAAGGTAGTTGATTTAAAAGAAAAGATCGAATCCGGTAGGTATAAAGTTGATCATAACCGTGTTGCAGACAAATTGGTTGACTCCTTCCTCGACGAGCTTTTATAAATTTATTTTCTCACTTTGGGACAAAAGGTCCACATATATTTATTCATTCTTAGCCCACTCCCGCCTTGCTTACCCCATAGCCTAACCTTATCGTCTCATTCAAAAAATTTGTGATAAGGAGGGAAAAACAACCTATTGAATGATCTTAGGAAATAAAAGAAATTTGACAAAGAAATTGACATTAACGTCAAATAATTGACATTGATTAAGTCCAGGGTCATTTTATAAGCACGTCTTTTTTCTCTTTTTATCTTATCTCCCTTTATATAGTATAGGAGCTTCATTTTTGGCTACAACGTATTGATATCTATCCTTAAAGATAAAAGCGGATAATCTTGGCAAGAATTTTGCAATTTTTATTAGAAATAATATATTTTTATAAAAATCTTAACTGTCCAGGTAGCCACCAAGACACCAAGGGTATTAAATGGTCAATGAAAAACTATCAATTATCAATTTTGATGGACTCGTAAAAAGTCAAAAATAATCCCTCTCCCTTCATGGGAGAGGGCTGGGGTGAGGGTGAATACAGCGTTATTTCACGCACTTACGTCCCCCTCCCTTTAATCCCCTCCCACCAGGGGAGGGGAAATTCGACTTTTTACGAAACCATCAATTTTAAATTGCTAATTTTAAATTTTAAATTTTAAATTGTTAATCTTAGTGTCTTAGTGTCTTGGTGGCTGAGTTACAATCTAAGAAAGTAAGTGGTGAAAGAAGCTACAAAGAATAAATTGGAAAAAACGTATCTACTGGAAAGCGAAAAGCGATACCATATCCTTGCTGAGAAACTTTCTGATGGGGTTTGGATTGTTCAAAATGGGAGCGTGGTATATGTAAATGATGCTCTATGCTCTGTTCTTGGCTACATTTCGGACCAGCTCCTTGGGATGGACCCTGTTACCATGTTTCGTGATGATTGTAAGAAGCATTTTAAGGAGATGTTTGGTGTGCTTGAACAAGGTAACCTTGTTGAATATTGGCAAGGTGTGTATCTTGGCAATCAAGGTCGGGAATTGCTGGCAGAAACCCATCTAAGCCCTACTACATGGAATGGTAAGCCTGCCATCCTTTGTGCCATAAAAGATATTAATAAATCATATAGTCAAGAGATTATCACGAAGGAAGAGGTAGAACACCTCCTGAAAGAAAACATACAACTGAGATCCTCAATCAAAGAACGCTACAAGTTTGGCGATATAATTGGTAAAAGCCCTGCTATGCAGGAAGTCTACGAGTTTATCTTAAAGGCCACTGCAACGAATGCCGCCGTGGCAATCTATGGTGAATCCGGCACTGGCAAGGAGCTGGTTGCTCGGGCCATACATGATATGAGCAACAGACATGACAGGACCTTTGTTCCTGTTAACTGCGGGGCAATTCCTGAAAACCTGCTTGAAAGCGAGTTCTTTGGGCATAGGAGAGGGGCCTTTACAGGGGCACAAATCGACAAAAACGGACTCTTAGACCTTACTGACGGAGGCACCCTGTTACTGGATGAGGTAGGCGAGCTTAGCCTAAGCTTACAGGTTAAATTACTGCGAGCCATTGAAGGTGGGGGATACATACCCGTTGGGAGCACCAAGACCAGGAAGTCTGATTTTCGTATTATATCGGCCACCAATAACAATTTGCAAGAACTGGTGAACAAAGGTTTGATGAGGGATGATTTTTTTTACAGGCTCCAGGTTATCCCCATTACTCTGCAACCTTTAAGGGAGCACAAAGAGGACATCCCCCTGCTCGTTGAGCATTTCTTGCGGATAAATGGCAACAACAAAAAACCGCTTATTCCCTCAAAAATAATGGAAGCCCTTATGAATTACGACTGGCCGGGGAATGTGCGGGAACTCCAAAACGTGCTGCATCGATACCTGACAGTCAAACGCCTTGACTTCATGGATATAGCCAAGCCCAGGCTTGTTACACAGGATAATGGACAAATAGAGGAATCTAATCTGGAAGGCCTAAACTTTCACTCGGCTGTAGAAGATTTTGAAAAAGACATTATCATAAAAGGGTTAGAATACAACCAATGGCATAAGGCAAAAGCGGCCTCTGCATTGGGTTTACCCCGGAGAACCTTTTTTAGAAAATTGAGACATTTTGGGCTAATATAGGCATTTCTCCATGTCTTTTCTCAACCTATAAATCGCTTTGTGATTTTATATAACGAGTCTTCGTCACCTCAAACAGCAAATCCCTATACAATCAATTTTTAACCTACTTTGACGTTACCCTGATTTCAACTTGACACCATAGTCCATTTTTTGTATGAATTTGGAATACAGAAATGCGGAGGCAATAAATATGAGAATTTCTGAAAGGGGGCAGATTACGGTGCCAAAGGTTCTGCGAGATCAATTCGGACTCCACAAAAATATGGAAGTCGAGCTTATACCCATAAAAAACGGTATCCTTATCCAGAAGCATAGCCGTACCAGACACCCTATTGATATGGTAATGGGAATTCTCAATCGACCATCTGATACAGACAACTATATTGAAGAGGTACGCGGCAGATGATTACCACCGTTGGCACCAATATTTTACTCGATGTTTTCCTTCCTGACAAAAGATTTGCCGCTGGATCTTCTAAACTGCTTAAAATAGCATACAACGAAGGCGCGCTAATTATTTGCGACATTGTCTATGCTGAACTTGTTCCACAATTTGAAAACCGAGATATGCTGGGCAGAACCCTTGAACAAATCAATGTGACTATATCGTCATTGGATGTAAATATAGCGTTCCTTGCCGGTGAAAAATGGGGGCTTTACAGAAAGTCAGGTGGAGAATGAAAACGGATCATTACCGATTTTCTCATTGGGGCACATAGTTCGATGAAAGCAGGCCGATTTCTTACCCGCGATAGAGGATTCTACCGATCATATTTTCCTCAATTAACAATTCTTTCCTCATAAAGCGTGTGCCTCCTAACCTGATTCTAAAACAATTTTTTCGCAGAAATGATTTGGGTTTACCCCGGAGAACCTTTTTTAGAAAATTGAGACATTTTGGGCTAACATAGGCCCACATTGAGCCATATTTGGCTCAATCCTGATATTAGTTTTCATCTTATCTCTCATCTTGCTTGGCCATTACCAGCTATCTCTCTTCTTAACCAATTAAATTATCAAAGTCCTTGACTTTTAACATCCATTTTGTCTATATTTACCATATGAAACAGACCAATGAAATTAAGGCCTCTTTGAAACGTGAATATGACCTGTACTCAAATGCCATGGCATTTTACAAAAAGGCCTTACAGGAGTTTGAGCAAAAATACCAACTCACCACCCAGAGTTTCCTGAAACAGTTTGATGCTGGTCAGATAGGAGATGGCGCTGATTATTTCGACTGGTACGCATTTGCAACACTCCTTGCCAGGTGGCGAAAAACACAGTCTGCAATTCGTTCAGCAATCCAGTGATACAAAGATTTGCCGAAGATATTGAAAAGACATTGCCTTATCCTCTATTGTCCTGTCTTCAAATATTCAAAAATGAAATTGGGGACGTTGTTTCCTACGGTGAATAACTTATCCAATTTCCTGTCTTTCCACTTTTGCAATAGCCCGTGGGCAGATGCTCCTATTTTTTCACCCATGCGAAAGCTTCTCGTAATAGTTCAGCCACAAAGTCACGAAGACACTAAGTCATAATATAATTCATCTCATGCCATTTTTAATAAACGGTATATGCTGCATCTACAGTTTTTCATCTATTGATTCTTCTCTTTTTGATAAAGTTTCATAATTCATATCCCTTCTTTGTGCCTTAGTGCCCCTGGCCCAGACCTGGCATGCAATGATTTAGATTGATAAGCATCGCTTGGCAATTACTGCAGCGATAATACATTATCCAAGTCAATTCGCGCCAGGGCAGGCTTGGTGGCTGAACTATTACAGCTTGTCTATAATATTACCAATTTTCTTAGCTAAGTCTCCCCTTGGATATCTTGCAACAATGGGGACCAAATCTCTGGCGCTAGATTCTATTTCCGATTGATATGGAAGACTTCCCAGGTATCCAACGCTTATAGATAGCATTTTCCTTGAAACCTCCTGAATTCGCTTAACAACTTGAGTTACATTAGAATTAGGGGTGACCCTATTAACAATCAGGTGAGGATTAAAGCTTGATATTGTCTCATTTACCAAGGGCAGACTCTGGGGTTGTTGCTTTCTTACTCTTTCCATTAATTCTTCCATGCTTTCAGCATTCGATCCGTCTGTTGGCATTGTTGCCTCATAGATAAGTCGTTTAAGATCGCTGTCTTTCCTGCCGCTGAAGGTCGATTCGGAACCAAAGAGCCTGTTTAATCTTCTATACAGGGCTACTTTGATGAAATTATATGCATCTAAATAGGATGCGGGATCGCAGGTTGTCATGACGATTCCATGATCTGCTCCAAGGAAAAAATCTATGATATTGTAAGAGGTGTCGCCGCCGAGATCGATAATTACATAATTGGCATCAATGCGCTTTATGGCCTTCAACAATTTGAGCTTTCGCGAGAAATTGATATTTGAAGCGCCCAATTGAGAGCTATTGCCCCCAATTAATTGAGGACCATACCTATTTCTTATCATTATCTCTTGCAAGGCAGGAGCCCTTTTGTTCAAGAAATCATTAATGTTCCATTTAAGAAAAGTTTCACCGAGGTAAAGGTGCAGGTTTGCCCCGCCAAGGTCAAGATCAGCAAGTACCGTCTTCCACCCCATGGATGAGAGGAGCACCCCGAGGTTAGCTGCGAATATGCTTTTGCCTATTCCTCCTTTTGCGCCTCCCACGGCGATGATTTTTCTTTGACTACCCCCCTTTTCCGAAAAGAGTTGCTCCTTTTCTTGAAAATTGGAAGTCAGGATCTTATATGACTCCCGTATCTTTATAAAACGTTCTCTCCGCCTATTAGTTATCTCTTCCTGTTCATGGCGGTGAAGATCAGGATGATACCTTTTTGCCTTTTCCCGGAAGGCCTTCTTCACCGCCTCCAGTTTCAGACTCTTGAGAAATCGATCATCTCTGCTAAGTTGAGGTGAGAATAGATAGGCACAGGCAATTCGGATCTTATGTAGTTCTGTATCCTCTAGTTCATGGATCGGCAGCATCGCATCGTATTACAGGTCCTAAATTAAAAAATTGCCTATTAAGAAGATCCTTTTGACGTGTTATTATGTCATTTTTTTGAGGGGATTGTTTCTTTAATGTCAACCTATATATATTAGTGGCTTTCATTCAACATGTGAACAGGGCTGTGATAACCAGCTTCTTGGAAGTCGCTGAAAGAAGAGCGAAATACGGAGCCTTGAGAAGAAGGGTGTGCGGTTGCGCAAAACCCCCGGAATGATGTAATTCAATGCTGGTATTCCTGGCACTTCAGATCATTTTACAGCTGGCCCGAGGCAATAGGAAACTGCGCTCGGTTTTCATAGACTTTCCAGACGCGGTTTAGAAGCAACCCTGCGCTGCCCTCTACTGGCCGGTGCCAGTATTTCACAATGCGCTCCGCAATGCGGACGATATTCTCCGCTGCCAGGCTGTCGCGGTGATGCGGCAGAAACACAGTGCGGTCCCGAATAGCTGTTCTGATGGGTGAATCGTAAAAGACAAAACCAAAATAATCGGCCTCGACAGAAAGGATACTCTCCAGGCTTTTGCTGATCTGAGAGGTCGTCTTCAAATCATCCGGATGTTCCCCCATATTGAATACTACACGTGGTCTACAATTACTATACACTTCCGCCACCGCTTCTCCAGCCTCCTGATCCACTGCTGCAATTTCGTGTTGCAATGCATGAATTGACGATATTTGCTTTTTCATGGGCTGCTTGTGCATCTCTCGAAACATGGTGAGAATCCGATGATTTCGAGCTACCTTCCGCAGAATAGCCCTGAGCAAAAAATTTTTCAGAAACACCAGCATGCTCATGATGGCAGGCTGTTCCGGTGTTGTTATGACAATCCCACTGGGCGAGATACCGAAAAAGTCCAGGGTGTTGTAAGAGCTCCCGCCTCCCAGATCCACCAGGATGTAGTCGGCAGGCAATTTGCGGATATGGTGTATGAGCTTTTGCTTCTGGGCATATACGATGTTGGCCATGAGAGGGGTTTTGCCGTCACCTGGTAAAAACTGCAGGTTGGAGGTTTGAGTCGGGACCAGCAACTCCTCCAGCGCACCACTTCGGGCTTTGAGGAAATCGCCAATGCCAGGAAACTGGTTGGGTAACCCCAGGAATGAGTGAAGGTTACAACCGCCCAAGTCCAGGTCCACGGCCACGGTCCGGTAGCCATGCTCGGCCAGGGCGATAGCCAGATTTGCGGTCAAAAGAGACTTGCCCACGCTCCCTTTGCCGGAGGCAATGGGAATAATGATAGCATTCGTTTTCATAGCAGAAAGAAAACCTCCAAATGGAATAAGATGCGGAACAGGAGAAGCTATAGTTTATAACTACGCAGAGTTCATGCCAAAAACTTGTTTTGATAATATCGCAAATAATTATAGCAACTTTTGCTATAAGGGAGGAATTATTCCATTGTTTTCAAGTAGATATTTGTCTGGGGTTTTGAAAAGACCGTCACAGAATTGAGAAGAGGTGAGGGCGTCCCCACCTGCCTTAGGAAGGCCAAGTGTCAAAAATCTGACAGCTTGACGAACTCTTATTCAAGCTTATCCCTCATGCTTGGACAAAAAAGGTTTTAACCATCCGGAATTACAGCTAATTAGCTCTCTTTAATCTTTGGCATTATTATTGCTGAATATTTAGAATGATCATAGACTTCCAGACAGGCGCTAAAAAGTTTTACATGTCTTAAGCAAAAAGGCTCAAAATGAAGATCGTAAACCTCTCAGAAGGACATACTACCTATACGTCGAACGTCTATCTTATAACTGGAGACTACAATAAGCCTGATGACATCAATGCCTTGATAGATGCGGGACGGGATCCGATTATTATCGAGAATCTTTTAAAGATACCCAAAGGTATTGGTAAAAGCAGAGTGGAAAGGGTTGTCCTAACTCACTGTCACTATGACCACAAAGAACTGTTGCCACGGATCAAAGAGATGTTCAATCCGACGGTCTATGCCTATTCACCTGAATGCGAATGTGATAAGACACTTAAGAATGGCGATACAATTAGACTTGGTGACAGTACATTTAAGGTGCTCCATATCGGTGGTCATACTGAGGATTCAATTGGCCTTTATTGCGAAGAGCAGGGCCTTTTTTTCTCCGGTGATGCACCTATGCAAATCAGGTCCAGCAAAAATGAATATGTCGATGAGGAAAAATTCCTCAATACTTTATTTTATTTAGCTTGCAATAGATTAGATACTATCTATCCAGGGCATGGACCTCCCATTTCCAACAAGAACCAGAGCTGGATTATTGATTCCCTGCTTTACGTCAAACAGGGTCAGGCGCTGAAGGAAGCGGAGTTGGAACGCAAAAGGGGTGGAGAGTATCAGAAGATCCAGTGGTAATCTCTGAAAAAATGGGGACGTTGATTTCAAGAAGTTGGATTTAAGAGAGATACTTTTAAATAGTTAGGAGTTGCTTTCCCTCTAAGTTAAAATCTATATAAAATTCCTTGACTAATCCACTGTTTTTTTGTCTATTTCGTGAAGATTTTCTCGCAAATCGCACAACCAACAATGATGGTCTCGTAAAAAGTCGAATTTCCCCTCCCCTGGTGGGAGGGGATTAAGGGAGGGGGACGTAAGTGCGTGAAATAACGCTGTATTCACCCTCACCCCAGCCCTCTCCCATGAAGGGAGAGGGAGTATTTTTGACTTTTTACGAGACCATCAACAATGATGAAATAAAGCAAAGAATACAAACACGACGGAGTTAAATGATATGGAAAAAGAAAAAATTACTCTAACAGCTATCCTTTTAGCTGGTTCCTGCTTCCTGACGTATTATTTTCATGAAATTTATCAAACCGGCGCTGTTTTCACTCACTTCTTCTATATTCCAATTATCCTGGCAGCGTGGTGGTGGAAAAGAAAAGGTTTGTCTGTGGCTATATTTTTAGCGGTATTCCTGATTTTCAGCCACTATTTCCTCAGAGGGTATGCGGAGACTGCCAGTCATTATTTTCGAGCCATTATGTTTCTTGTCATCGGCTTTGTAGTTGCTGCCTTAAGTGAGAGGCTTGCCAGGGCGCGGGAAAGGATCTCTCATTTAAACATGATCCTGCAATCCATCCGAAAGGTCAATCAACTGATTATCAGGGAAAAAGATCGTGGCAGGCTGCTTTCAGGTATTTGTGACGAACTCATCGAGACCGGCGGCTATTATAACGCCTGGATCGCTCTGTTGGATGTGAATGGGAGATTGGTGGCAACTGTGAAGGCCGGTCTTGACAAGGATTTCCTTCCAATGGTTGAGCGGCTGAAGCGTGGCGTGTTGACTGATTGCGGAACCAGGGCGATGAAACAATCGGATGTTGTGGTAACCGAAGACCCACCCTCCACCTGTGCTGATTGTCCCCTCGCGCACATGTATGGTGGAAGAGGGGCAATAACTATCCGGCTGGAATATAGTGAGAAGGTTTATGGCCTATTGTCTGTCTCCATTCTCAAAGATTACCTCTCAGATGAGATAGAGGTAGCCTTATTTCAAGAGGTTGCAGGAGATATCGCCTTCGCCCTGCACAGCATAGAACTGGAGGAAGAGCGCAAGCGGGCCGAGAAGGCGCTCCGAGAGACGCGTGGCTACCTGGAGAACCTGATCAATTACGCCAATGCCCCTATCATTGTCTGGGACCCGGATTCCAGGATCACCCGGTTCAACCATGCCTTCGAGCGTCTTTCGGGCTTTACGGCCGATGAGGTCATCGGCCAAAAACTGCACATGCTCTTCCCTGAACCAGGCCGAGACGAATCTCTAAGCAAGATCGCTCGTACCCTCGGCGGTGAATACTGGGAGTCGGTGGAAATCCCGATAATTTGCAAGGATGGGAATACACGGTTATTGCTCTGTAATTCGGCAAACATATATGCTGAGGATGGCACAAGTCTTTTAGCCACTGTTGCCCAGGGGATAGAGATTACCAGGCGCAAGCAAACGGAAGAGGCGCTGCGGGACAGTGAAGAGAAGTACCGCTCCCTGGTGGAGTCTACCGAAGATTCCATATATCGGTTAGATAGGGATTGCAGGTATCTGTTCATGAACCAAAGACATCTATCAAGGTTTGGCATGCCAATAGATAAAGTCATAGGCAGAGCATACGGCGAGTTCCATTCCAAAGAGAGAACGAAGGAGCTTTTAGACAAGGTAAAAGAGGTGTTGGAAACCGGCAAATCACTATGGCACGAATATAGAAGCGAAAGAGACGGCGGATATTTCCTCCGGACTCTGAGTCCTGTTAAAGAATCGGACGGAAGAACAACAAGTATTACTGTGGTTTCAAAAAACCTCAACGAGCTTAAGGTCGCAGAGGGAGAAAAAGAAAAACTCGAATCCCAGCTCCTCCATGCCCAGAAGATGGAGGCCGTCGGCACCCTGGCCGGCGGCATTGCCCATGACTTCAACAACCTGCTTCAGGCAATACAGGGATACTCCGACCTCCTTCTTATGGACAAAAATAAGGGCGAGCCCGGTTATAGAGAGATTCAAGAGATCAGGCGTGCAGGCCAGAGGGCATCAGAACTCACCCGGCAGCTTCTTACCTTCAGCAGAAAGCTGGAAAGTAAACTTCGGCCAGTCAACCTCAACCACGAAGTAAAACAGGTTGAGAAGCTTCTTAAAAGAACCATCCCAAAGATGATCAAGATTGAACTCCGCCTTGCGGATAAAAGTGAGCACCATCAATGCAGATCCTTCTCAGATAGAGCAGGTGATGATGAATTTTGGAGTCAACGCAAGGGATGCCATACCTGAAGGAGGAAAACTGCTCATCGAAACCGAAAATGTTACCCTGGATGAGGAATACTGTAACACTCATCTTGGAGCCACACCCGGTGATTATGTGCTCCTCACTACCTCTGACACCGGCCAGGGCATGGATAAAGAGACCCTGGCGCATATCTTCGAGCCCTTCTATACCACCAAGGAGACCGGAAAGGGAAGGGCACAGGACTTGGCCTTGCTATGGTGTACGGTATTGTCAAGAGCCACCATGGCTATATCATGTGTTACAGCGAGCCAGGTGAGGGAACCGTATTCAAGATCTACCTGCCTGCAATAGAAAAAGAAATGCAGTTGGAAGAGGCAAAAGAAGAGGAGATGCCCATTGGGGGCACAGAAACCATACTGCTGGTGGATGATGAAGAGCCTATTCGAGAACTCGGTAAGAATACACTTGCCAGGTTCGGCTACAAGGTGATTATAGCCCCTGACGGCGAGAGTGCCCTGGAGCTCTACCGTGAAAAGAATAAGATCGATCTCATCATGCCGGGGATGGGTGGCAGAAAATGCCTTGAAAAACTTCTCAAGATAAATCACCGGGCAAGGGTTCTGATTGCCAGTGGCTATTCTGTCGATGGACCCACGAAGAAAGCCCTCGAAGCAGGGGCAAAAGGTTTCATCAGCAAGCCTTATGATATCAAACAGATGCTCAAAGTGGTTCGTGAAACGCTGGATAAGGATTAGCCAAAGATATTTGAAATTTGAAACTGGTGAAAATTGGGGACGTTGGTTCCTACGGTGAATAACTTATCCAATTTCCTGCCCTTCCACTTTTGCAATAGCCCGTGTTATGGCAGATGTACTAACCCCTAAATGCCTGGCAATTTCTGCATTTGATAAACTAAGTTCTTCTACGCTTCTGTAGGCTATTGATGCACGTGCCTGACTTACTCTGCTCCTCCTACTTCCACCTTTTAGTTCTATCGGTCTTATATGCCTTTTTCTACATTCTTCTTCAATTATTTTATCAATGCCCTTGTCTGATTGAGGCAATTTCAACTGACGAATCTGTCTTTTCTCTGCATCCTCTATAATACTGGCAACAAAGTCACTGCCTCCAAGAATCCTTTCGTCAGATTCCACTTCTATATCTTTTCTCCTCATAGATATCACTTGAGACCATCCACCAAGACTGCGAATTAAACCTCCGCCTGTTAACTCAGGGATACGGCCCATGTTTAATCCCTCTTTTATGAATTGCCTGTATGATTCTATCGCGCTTTTCCTCTTGTTACCAAATTGGCTCAATATATATTCTGTATCCATCCATTTATAATTGCGCCTCCCCACTACTGCGCTATGACCGCTCCAGGGATAGCTATCCAGCTTAGAAATATTTTTGATAATGCCTGCCCTAACAGGATTGAGATGTATGTATCGTATCAGGGCTAATAAATACCTGTCCTCTTCACATAATATCGATTTATAACGATTTTCAAATAGGTGCCCTGTCCTTTTATGCCTTCGATTAAAATAAATCGCATACCATGTTAAAAGTTTTCTCATAACTGTTGATATCCCTTTTTCACCACTTTTAAATAAGATATGAATATGATTGTCCATCAAAGTCCAGGCATACACAGAGCATTTGGCCTCAGAGATATTCCTTCCTAACCTTTGCAAGAATCTCCCTCTGTCCTGATCATCTATGAAGATATCTGCTTTGTTTATCCCTCTTACCATTATGTGGTGCAGGGCTCCTGGAATGTCTAATCGTGCTTGACGTGGCATGTGGTCATCTTATTGCATTAGTCCATTTCTGTCAATAGTTATTCACTGTAGGAAACAACGTCCCCAATTTTCCTACAATAATTTAAATCCTATCGTTTTCTGCGAACAACTCTCCTTCTTACAACTCTTCTACGTGGTTTCTTTGAGATTACAGTTGATTTGACCGGTTCTTGGGCATTTGAATCTGCTTTCTTTTGATGTTCTTCAGTTATTTCCCCCGGAAGTTTCTGCCAGTAACGGCATGTTGCCCTTGGACATTTTAAGATCGGTTTTCCAACCCTGTTAGATGTTTCTACCAAAAATGGGTTCTGACACTGTGGGCAAACAATATGGTAAGGTTTTCCCCAGCTTATAAAATTGCAGTCTTCATTGGAGCATTTATAATAAATCTTATTAGTCGCAGTTTTTTCTGATTGGATCTTGCCTTTTTTGCATATTGGACACTGCATCGCCAGGTCTTCTTCAAGAGCGACAATTTGTTTTTCTATAATATCATCGGCTTTCTCAAGAGAATCTTCTTCCGGGACAATTTCTACTTCATGTTTTGTTTCGGTTTGCTGCAATGCTTCATCTACCGCAACTGTTTTGGTCTCTGCCCCTTCCATCTCTGTTTTTGTTGAAAGGTCTGTTTCCTCTACTACCGTCTTTAGGGCTGTCAGCGGCGCCTCCTGGGTAGAAGATAAGTCTTCAAGTGATGTATCTGCAGGAGCCATTTCCACGGTCAAATCCTGCATTTCAGAACTGGGTTCTAAAGATTCGCCTGATAATCTTCCTGAATACACCTCAGGCTCAGCATAAGAACTTTCGGCTTCGACTTTCTCGTCTTGCTCCTCCTTATTTTCTTCTTGGGGTATATCCGATTCCTGAACCTTTATGACTTCATCCACCTCCTCAGGTTTCTCCTGTGGTTCAGCCTGATCGGCAAATATTTCTCTGATCTCAACCTGACCCAAATTTCCATTCGAGGATATGATCTTTGACCCAGAGGCAGAGATATGGGGTGTCTCTGCTTTCATTAGTTTAGCCCGGCGCTTAACAGGGCGCCCTGGCGCTTTTGCCAGTTTTGGCTTAGACTACTGTTTTAAGAGAGAAACCCCTTGCATCTTTAACATTTGGTCAAATTGACTGATTGCAGAATCCAGATCTTTTCGACCTGATTGAGCCTCATCCATGGTCTGAACAAAGTAGGCTATAAAATTCATCCCGGGCATTTTTGGGAAAATGCGGTCAAGCAGTTTTGCCATACTTATGGTAGGTTTCTTAGCAGAAAATCTCCCATTATCGTCAACATCTATGTAGCCCTCTTGAATCATATCCTGGAGCGCCATCTTCAGGTCTTCGTCTGGGTCAAGGCCAATTTCGGATAATTCCTTGAGTAATGTTTCATGGGTATGCCGTTCGGATGGGGTGGAGGGGTAACTATCGATTTCATTTTCACGTTCAGTAAGAAGGATAATGCATGATATGGTTGCCAAATTGACTGGCAATGCCCCAACCCCATATCTGGAGCCAATGAGACGTTCTATATGCTGGTCCAGAGTCTGATCAAGTTGTTTCCTGACATTCTGTGCCGTGGGGTTGTTTTGTTTGGTATCCTTTTCCATTTTTAACTCAGCCGCAGATTAACGCAGATTATCGCTGATTTTTTTCTTTTATTATCAGTAACCTCTTACTTTATTGTATATAACTACGTCAGCAAAACTCATGCCATTTTTTATCTTTAAGGACTGACTACAGCGAATAAAGTGGAATGAGTTTTGCAATAAATTAAAAAAGGCAACTACTCAGGTATCTTGCCACAAAGACACTAAGGCACAAAGATTATAGAATTATTCTTTATGATAGCCTTTTTAATGCGCCTCAGGCGCATTAACGTGTAACACATTAAAAAGAAAACTCCGTTATTCAATTTATATTCATCTCCTCTTTGGGTCTTTGTGCCTTAGTGGCTGAATAGTTACCAAAAAAGATGTAAATGAGGAAATTTTTATGGCTGCCGTAATCACTCTCAAAGGTATAGACCAAGGCATCTCTAATCTTACTTGCAGACATAAGACCGCATTAAAATATAGACTTGTTAACATTATAAGGCAGTTCTATGAGAATGAAAACTCAGTTGAATCCATGCAGGGCATTGACAGGGACGAACTGGTCAAATTGCTATGGAATATAGGGGATGATCCCGCAATAATTAAAAAGAAAAGAAAGAACCTGAGCAGCGTCAAATCATCGGTAAATACTAATTTAAAAAAGCTTTATAAGGAGAAAAAAAATCCTGACGGGATAATTATCGGGCCTACCAATATCTTTGTAATGTGCAATGAGGCCAAGGACGACGCCCTTAAGGCGTTTAAGGGTAGCATAAAAGGGGAAGAGGCTGTCTCTCTGGGTCAAATAACAGACATCTTAAATATCGTGAATGAGATACTGTCAAACCCGGAGGCTGTTGCAGATGCAGAGAGTGCGGAAGGTTTAAGAAAATTTGATCAATTAAAAAATCTAATACAGGGCTTATCAGAGAAAGTTGGTTTAGGCGGATCCGAATCGGCTGATTCTGCCTCTAAAGCACCCATGGCAATACCAGAGGAGAAAGAGACAACAGGGGGTCCGGATTTAGCTGAAGTGGCCGGAGGTTATGGGGACCTTGAAGAGATCGTGGAAGATGAAGATGAAATAATTGAAGAGACCGAGCTTTTTGAGGAGGTTGTACCTGAGAAAGAGATAGTTCCTGATGAGTCCCAGGAAGTTGAAGACACTGAAGATTTAGATGAAGAAGAAGCGATAGAGGATCTTGAAGATGTCGAGGTGGATGATGCCATTGAAGAGGTGGAGGTAGATGAGGATCTTCAAGAAGTTGATGTCGAGGATGACTTTGAAGAAGTTGATGAGGTAGAGGGAGCTGAGGAAACAGATATCTTAGCGGGAGATTTAGGAGAGAAATATTCTGATGGAGACTATGAAGGGAATGATGAAGGAAGAAAAGACAGGCTTTTGGCTGAAGAATTTAATAATTCACTCGGTGCCATTGACGGATATTATAACAAATATATCCTGATTCCAGAAGGGAAATATATCACTGGAAGCAAGCGACCCAAAAAGGATGAGAAACCTGAGCAAGCGGTGCATTTGTCACCATTTTATATAGGTAAATTCCCGGTTACAAACGCACTTTTCGAAATTTTTATTGAGAAAACCGGATATAGAACAAGTGCCGAACAGATTGGATACGGAACGGTTTACTATGGGCGTTCACAGAAGACAGTTGATGAAAAAACTGGCTTAAAAAAATCTATCTGGAATGCTGCCATAATTAGCAAAACAGTAAAAGGCGCATGCTGGTATCAACCGTTAGGGCATGGTAGCACGATCCATAATAAGAGGAATCATCCTGTGGTTCAGGTCAGCCCGGAGGATGCCATAGCCTTTGCGGCATGGACCGGAAAAAGTTTGCCTACCGAAGAGGAATGGGAGGCAGCTTCAAGAACTGCTAAAGGCTATGTGTTTCCCTGGGGAAACGAATGGAGTAAAGATGCTTGTAACATTGAAGAAAGCTATGTTGGCGACACCACACCTGTGGACAAATACGTTGAATTTGCAAATAATTTTGGGATAGTTGACGTAATAGGAAATGTATTGAAATGGACTCTGGATAGGTCCGAACCCCTTTCTTTAGTAAAGGATAAATCTAAATATTTTGTTGTTAAGGGTGGAAGCTGGATATCAGGGAATGGGCTTCGGTTATTTAGCCGCTTTAAATTAGAACATAAATCACACTCTAATATCCTCGGATTCAGATGCATCGCATATTGAGTCCTTTGATCGAGAGCACATAGTAGTATGGATAAAAAGATATCATCGGATCTTCTGAGACAAATTAAATCTGGATATTCTCTGCCCTCATTATCTCCTGTAGCTATGCAGCTGGTGGAAATGGCATTGGATGAAACCTGTTCTGCTGGAGAACTTACCGCTCTTATCGAAAGTGATCCCTCGCTCGCCGTTCGAGTGCTCAGGTTAGCAAATAGCGCCTTTTTTATCACCCGCCAACCCACCACCTCGTTGAAACAGGCAGTTGTGAAGGTGGGATTCCAGCGTTTAAGGATTATGGCGCTCTCGCTGTCATTGAGAGACACCTTCCCTATGGCAAAAATAGGGGCCCTCGATTACGAAAAATTCTGGCATACCACTCTTTACCGAGCCCTTATCGCTAAGTCATTTGCCGCCTATCTGAAAAATTGTTATCCTGAAGAGGCCTTTGTTGCCGGATTGATCATGGAGATCGGTCTCCTCATCCTTTTTGATCTTCGAATCAAGTTAGATACTGAGGCGCCCCCCATCAAACTGGAACCCCTTGAAGAGCTCTTAACCTGGGAGAGAGATCGTTATGGGATCGATCATCGACAGGTCGGTGAAGAGGCGCTTAGATACTGGAAGTTTCCAGACACCATCGTCCAATGCCAATTGCTTTATGGACAAGCCGCGCTATCTCAGGATGCCCCTTTGCTTGCAAAGATTTACGAGCTGTCAAGAGAGTTTTCGGGTCTAATATTCCAGGGGTCTGCCGGTTTTCACACCCTGTTTAATGATGCTGAAAGATGTCTCGGACTGAACCGGAATGTTATTAATGATATCCTCCTGGCAACCTTCGATCAGGTTCAGGACATTGCGGACAACCTTAATATGGAATTGAACAGGGAAAGGGATCTCATGGAAATCATGGAAAAGGCCAATAAAGCCCTTAGTCAGATCTCAGGAAAGATGTCAGAGTACCAGGAGATCACCGACCATGTATCGCTTCCTTCTTTTGATTCTTTAGATGAAAGAGAGGATGTTGTGGAGCACACCCTCCAGGCTGTGGCCCACGAAATCCGCAACCCTCTCCTTGCCGTGGGTGGATTTGCCAGAAAATTAGCTACTTCCCTGGATCCTGCCTCAAAAGGAGGCGAATATGTGAGGATTATCCTCGAAGAGGCCTCAAGGCTGGAGAAGGCCCTTGCAGAGATGACCAGCGAAGATAAATGAAAATCGTATCAACTCAATAAATAGGGGAAGTGAATAGAGCACCAGAAGAAAGTCAAGTAAAAAAGCTGCCCATTTTTAGGCAAAACCACCCCATTACGGCCAACGCCGTTTTTTAAAATTTAAATATACCGGGCCTAACAATTGCACTTTTAGAT
>Ga0315547_1001492_pt1 | contig 18400 bp, 15 predicted proteins | sample SalMarSW160240MG_2_FD_202542 | JGI IMG/M metagenome (GOLD analysis project Ga0315547, IMG submission 202542) | Salt marsh sediment microbial communities from the Plum Island Ecosystem LTER, Massachusetts, United States - Salt Marsh Sediment SW1601-240 ...
TATTAAAAGTGCTTTCATTAACTTTGAGGCTGGAGCGGTGGCGAAGAGTAATGATATTATGAATGATAAATTTTGAAGATCTTAATGCATCCAATATTCCAAATTCTTAAATAAAAAAATAGAAAGCAATGGCACTGAGAATCACTATTGACATATTCAGCGGGAGAGAAAATCCTGTTATTGAACTCTCCGAAAATGAATCAGTTGAAGCTTTGAAGCAATTAAAACCTTCAGGGAGACTAGATCAAAAAAAGGAGATTTTCCCAACAGAACCTACTCTCGGTTATCGTGGTTTATTAATCGAACAATACGATACCATTGATAAGGATTTACCTCAGCATTTTCGCTATGTGCACGGAGAACTTTATGGAAAGGATCTGGCGCATAAAGCATCAGGAGATGCCTTTGAGGAATTTGTCTGTGGTAGCGAAGGCTTAATAAGAAAAATAAAGCTAGACAAGGAATTTTCTGAAATGGTATTGAAAGAGATCGAAGAATTCAAGAAGTTAAGATATCTGCTGGATCCTAAAATTGTAGATCTACTCAGAAGACGTCTTTCAATCTATTGGCCATGCCGTTGGTGGTGGCCCTGTTATTGGTGGTGTTGTAGAAAATGCAGGTGTGCTCCAATTTATGAACCTGCATCGTGGAACGATGGAGATATAAAAGAATGGAATAACAATTGTTATAATTATGCCTCAAACTACAGAACTGATACCTTTGCCCAACCTGGAAGAGCTTCCGGTAATATATGGAATGACCTCTCTGCCTGTAATGTCCCAAGTGCAAATATTAGTGCTAAGATGGGAGCTATAAGCGATGATTTAATTGATAACCCCAACGCTAACAACAAATGCCCTTCACAAGGCCATTTAGTAGCCTTAGTTATCGCTCCAGGGTGGGATTATCATTGGTACCGGAAAGGCAGAAATGGATATTGGTCACATAAACCCGGGCATACTCAAGTGACAAACCAGGATAATTCTGGAAATGCCATTTCAGATCCCAGAACTGCGAACAGGGGGCTCTATACGGAATTTTGTACATTCATGACTGTAATGCATGGTCATATAAAAATTAAGTAGCAAGTATTTATGGGAAAATGTATTGCTTGGGCATCGGTTTTTTCAGGTCGGCCTGATCCTGAATGGAGCTTAGATGATGAGACACTTGGATTTGTTGAAAGGACTTGGGAAACCCTTAAACCAAGTTTGGAACAGCAGCCTACAATTCCAATACTTGGATATCGAGGATGTTATATTCGGTGTCCTGAAGGCAACAAATGGTTTATCTACAAAACCTTTGTAAAACTCAACATAAAAGGTAATGTTGTGATAAAACACGATGCGAATATGGAACTTGAAAGAAAATTAATAAACTCTGCTCCCAAAATATTTCAATTACCTTCATTCGTCTGGAATAATATTGATTCAGACGGAATTAAAGAATAATCAATTAATGTGAACCTATCCTTTACTTCAGCTTTATAAGTACTGACTCCCCACAAATAATAAATCTGATTAGTTTTTTCAATAATCTTTAAAACCAAAATAGGTCCGTTTATTTGTTCTCCACTACAGGGATTTGTTTTTTGAATTGGATGCAGGATTATTATTTGTAAGAAAAAAGTTCCGTAAGGCATTCTAAAAAAAAGAATCCCATCTAAGGAGTTAGTAAAAATTTACCCTACTTACACAGGGGATCCCGTACCATACTACCGCAGTTCGGATAGAACTGGCACGATCTCAATGGGGCCCTTGCAATTGTTCTCCATTATTAGACCATCCCGGTCGATCAGAACATGATGTGGCAGCTGTATGATGTTGTAATCTGTTTGCAGCCTTTTATCCCAATTACCCTTACAGAGTAACTTAACACCCTTTAGCTGTCTTTCATTTATGATTTCTATCCAAAGATCCGGTTTCTGATCCAGACAGATAGTAATGAACTCGATATTACCTCCACGGTATGTTTCAACTAGTCTATTCTCATCAACAAACTGCTCTATACAAGGTTTGCACCATGTGGCCCAAAAACTTATATAGACATACCTTCCCCTGTAATCAATCAATCGATGAAATGATCCGTTCTCATCCTGCAAATAGAACATCGGGGCAGTCTTTCCGGGAGAAAGTGTCAACATTTCCTTTAGGTAGGCTTCCCTTTCCTTTTTCTGTGTGTCAAGTATTTCCAGAATTTGGGGGTGATCAAGATGATGTTCAATCTGGTTTAAAAGCGAATCGGCCATCTGCAGCTGATCCATCCTGGTTGCTAATGTATATAGTTCATTTATTCGCTGGGCCAGAAAGTATTCCCTGATCTCTCCATCTAACTCTGTGTAAACGGCCGGTAGGATCCTTTGCAGCAAAGGATAAACACGTTCAAATCTTTTTTTAGTCTCCAGGCCTTCCTGATTAAAACGGATAAAATGTTGGGTCAGAAAAAAGTAATAGGTATTCGAAAACTTTGCCTGGGGATTGAAAATCAGCATGCTGTCCATAAAACCATATCGCTGATCGTTTGGCTTTATATCAGTAATTTTCAAGGCATTTCTGTAGGAAATGTATCCAGTTTTCATGGAAGCTCTGCCATAGACAATATTGGCCCTTTCTGTTTCGTAAAACCAGTACGGTAGTTCGTTATTCTCAGTAAAATCCTCAAGAAATGCCATTTCTTTCAAATAAAAAGAATCTACAGCAGATAGCACCTCGTCAAGTGTATAGGTAGGACTGCTAAAATTAGCAAGTCCAACTGCTGTATTCCAGTAACCTGGCATCTGCTGCTTTGCTGTAAAGTACTTGTAGATCATTCCACCCTCACCTTCGAATACAGCCATATCAGCAAAGGATCTATCTGGATTGTAATCAATGATTAGCTTTAGGGTATCTCCAGGGATAAGGTAGTTTTGTAGTCTATCCCCAGAAATAATCTCAACATATTCTGGTTTGGACAGGATCACTTCAAAGTCATAAATGTCATCATCACACACCACAAATTGCCTTGCAAATACCGCCAGGGGAAAAGATATAGCAGAGTTAATTCGAATTCTAAGGGAATCGGTGATATCCCTAAATTGTATCTTCAGATAGGCAGTGTCGTTATAGGAAATGGATGGCAATTCATTAGTCCGATCATTTTTGCATCGGGTTATGCTGAATAAAATAGGGATAATGCCGACAAAAATCACAATTACATAAAACGACCGTCCTATTTGGTTGATACAACGAGATGATTTCTGGATTCGTTTGATAAAATGCATGTTCTTTTCGTCAATGAAATTTCTTAATTTCATTAATCTGGATTTCCTGCGCTGGGGCTTAGGAATTTCCGTTTGCCCGAATCCCATTCCAAAGTATGGCATAACGGTATATTTTAAAATGCAGTTTACGGTCTTTCAGTACTTGCCCTTTCAATTGAATCTGTAAGCCGGCTGAAGTAAATTGCCCATTAAACTAATACAAATCACAACATTAAACAGCCGAAGTCAAGTAAATCGGAGTTGGGTATACACACCAAAACTGTCCATTTATTTGCAATTAACCACCTATCCACTGGTATTAAGAGGTAATTGTTGAAGTGAGCAAACAATCGTTCATCTATTTGCCTTCAATAGGAGGGAGACAATTTCAGTTGCGAGCCGACCGCACAAAAAAAGTTCCTGGAAACCTGACATGAACTACTTTCTTTATTAAATTATTTCCAGGAGCTTTAAAAAGAAATTTTGTATAACGTTTTAGCTAAACAGCGTTTTTCCCGAAGGGATGCCTTTGGCAAATGTAGTTTAGCTTTTTGTTAGGTTTAGTTGGTTTTTCATTCAGTTCTAAAGATCATTTCAATATTTGAATTGGTTTTTATTTTTAGGGTATCACCTGTAAAATTAAAGGTAGCCGCATTTTTTAATCCATTGAAATATTTCTCTTCCCATGTTCGAATTGTATCATTACAGCAATACATATAGGTTGAAACTAAACTGTCAATCTTTATAGAATTGTGGTCTAATATCAAATAATAACCATGGAAATAATTACATGAACTAACTGCATGAAATCTCTTATTATCACCAAATTCAATATTCATCTCCCTCAGGTTGTCCGGTTTAAATTCAACAACATTAGTTTCATTATTAAAGAATCCTAAGAGAATCCATTTTTTATCTATTAGAAATTCAGGCGTATTGTTTAAATCATTTTCACATGAAAATCCCAAAATAATCATGAACACAATTGTCACAATCTTTAGATTTTTCATTGTTTGCTATTTTTTTACTAAAATGTATTTTTTGGTTATAGGTTGCGTTTTCCACCAAATTAAACCTATCGTTTTGGTGCAAAGCCTCGTTTAAATGGGCTTTGCATTGTTAGCAAAAGTACTTTATTGAATAGGGATCTTAAAAATACCTTTATTTAGAGTTCTAATCCATACCAATTCTCTGTAATAGTCAATCTTTAAGTCCTCAATTCTATCATCTTCAGGAATATTGTAGATCTTATTCCAGGCTTCACCTTCAAAGGTTAGTAATTCATTTGAGCTGAATGCCATATTCTCAACATTCTCGCTTACTATATAAATCTTATTTCTGTCAGAATATAATTTTCTTACAGTCCCTTTTACCAATTCGTTATTATCATTTTTGGGATTCACTATCTCCCAATTTTGACCATCATATTTCATTAAAGATTGATTTTCATCATCATGACCAGTTCCAACCCAAACATTGTCTTCTTTATCCGTAACTATACACCATATGTTTTGTGAGGTAATATTTGAATTCGCCGAATTGTGAAATATCCAATTATCTTTAGTTATTTCTAGTACACCTTTATTGTTCCATAATGCAATCCACTTGTTATTGCTACTATCAATATGAATATTAGTCATACTATTTGTTGGGAGCATTGAATTTTCAGTATTGTATAACGTGATATTTCTTTGATTGTCGATTTTATATAGACCTGTTCTCAGACCTCCAACCCAGATATTATTGTCATGGTCAACAGTGATAAATTGAAAGAGTCCATAATCATCTGGTAATTCAATAATTTTTTCATTAGTCTCCCCATTTCTAAAATAGACCACTTTCGCGTTTAAAGCCCATAGGTAATTATTATTATCAAACAATATCTCATTGATAGTTATGTAATTATCATCTACTACCTCAAATTTTTCAAATTCGGATACTCTCCTGGATAAATAAAACCTTGAAGGAAGAGAACTTGACCACATTGGTATATCAACTGATGTGTCGATCTCACTTGTAACAAAATAGAAGATGTTATTATTATCAATTTCCATATCTTGTATATGGTCACCGGGCAGAGCTGAAGTTAAATAAGGTAGTAAGCCTTGATCATTTCCTCTTTCACATGCAACTAGTGAAATAAGAATTACTGATAAAAATGTTACTATTGCTTTCATCGTGTGGTATTTTTATCATCGTATTTTTTTGGTAGTGTGTTAAGTATTTTTGCAATAACGGTTACAGCAAATGCTGTTTTTCCCGAAGGGATGCCTTTGGCAAATAGAATTTGCTGGTTTGTTAGTAGCTGGCCTCTCTATAATTATTTGATACTTAGGGTATTTGATCTACTTAGCTTATAAGAATATCCATCCAATACTCCATCATTAAATGATATGGTATCAGTCCCAAAGAATTTAACATTTTGGTCACTTGTTAACAATGATACACAGATTCCTGTCTTGTTGGGTTTAAAATCTATCTTTAGCTCTGAACTAGTTTGTTTTATGATATCAATAACTCCATTAGCAATTACCTCTTGTTCGAAGATTAACTTAAAAGAATATTCGTTCTTAATTTCTATAACATCAAAATCTGTAACAGTAGCCCCAGTCCATCCACCCGTTTTATTGATCACATCCCATGTTCCAAATAAATTTTTGTACTGATCTAGTAAGATTTCATCATTTTTCTCACAGCTAATCGTTAAAAAGACAATAATAGAAAAAATGATATGCTTTTTCATAGCTTTTAGCTTTTGTGCCTTAATACTAAGATGTATAAATGCTAAAAACGGTTGCGATTTGGCTTGCTACTAACTAGTAGATAAACGCATTGCGTTTATATCCCTTATATGCGCAATAGTTGTTTGGTTTACTCTAATAAATGCACATAAATCATGCCAGAAATCCAAGTTGCCATTGTATGTCTTCAAACCAATCCGGACTAAATGGGTTGCATATTAAGAGACTGTTTTGTGAAAAATCGTCCGTTATTTTGGAAATGAATCTTTTGCTTATGTTACCTAAGGTATTTACTAGAGACAGGTAAATAATAGCTCAATTATTTAGCCTTAATTCAGGGAGATAATTGCAGTAGCGGGCCGACTGAACAGAGACAGTCGTATTCCGACTGCATTTGACTATTACATTTCCAAGACGTAATTTCTGCATTTAAACGGGCTGTATTTGAGGTTAGATCTCAAATACAGCAATTTTCTGAGTAAAAATTGACCATGAATTCTCAATAATTGAAGTCTATTCTTTATTTGGATTGTCTCTTTTTGAGGTTTGTTCTCAAATAGAAGGAATTCAAGAGTATAAGTAAGAGTATATTATTGAAGGTTATGATGTTTTAACTATTTCAGCAAGTTGGAAGGATGAGATAAATGCGTTTAAAGAAATTCGTAAAAAATACCTTCTCTACCGGGATTTTGAGTAAAAACTATTTACCTACCTCCCCGTTACTTTCTCACATTTTCTGTTTTGACTTCACAAAAGATCCAAATCTAATATTCCCCAGCGGGTAAAACATTCTCAAAATATTTCTGTCTCTATCTTCGTGATATTAAGACGGTTACTTATTTTTAACTATAAAAATAGTGAAAATATTACAAATATAGTTGAAAAACTAGAAAATTAGTTTTATATTTGTAATATGAAAACACTTACGAAGGCAGAAGAACAAATCATGCATGTAATTTGGCAGCTTGAAAAAGTCCTGGTTAGAGATATCCTGGAGAGACTGCCAGATCCAAAACCCGCTTATAATACAGTATCGACAGTAGTCAGGGTTCTGGAGAAGAAAGGATTTGTGAATCACAAATCATATGGGACAACGTATGAATATTATCCTCTGATATCGAAAGAAGAATACACACGAGTCCATTTTCGTGAATTTCTTTCGAAATATTTCAATAATTCATTTCCTCAAATGGCATCTTTTTTTGCTTCGGAAAATAACATTAGCATTAAAAACTTAGAAGAGATGCTAAAAGAGATTGAACAAGAACTTGAAAAGAAGGAGGACCTTAAAAAATGTTTGTAAGTTTCATAAAATCATCCTTAAGAAATATAAGAAAGTTCTGGAAGTATTCGCTCATTAACCTTTTAGGTTTGATTCTGGGTATGATAATAAGTCTCTGTCTCATATCATTGATCCGTTATGAATTAAGCTATGATGTATTTCATAGAGATGCACACAGAATTTACAGGATAGTGGATCGTAGCAGTAGCCGGACTCAGGCTAGTCTTTCTGATGCACTGGCAGAAATGTTTCCGGAGGTTGAACAGGTAGGTAGGATAATGTACATTGAAGGATTTATTCGAATTGAGGATGTCATTTTCCAGAACCAGCGCATATATTTTGCGGACCCAGAAATAATGGATATATTTTCTATTTCTGATGCCCAGGAGTATAATGAAGAATACTTCAAAGGTCCGTTTTCCCTGCTGATCACAAGAAAAGCTGCTCACCAATACTTTGGAACAGAGGATCCGGTCGGTAAAACAATTGTTTTTGGGAATGATTTAGAATTTCACGTTCAAGGTATAATTGATACTCCCCCTGAAAACACTCATTTTCGATATGATTTTATTGCCTCAATGTCAAGCCTGAAATCTATCTTCGGTGAAAATGTTCTGTCGGATTGGGATTCCAGAAACTTTTTTACTTATATAAAGCTTAGAGAGAATGTAAAGGAGGAAGATCTGACAAGTAAATTACCAGGTTTGAATAAGAAATATAATTTGGAACGACCTGAATACCATCTTCAGCTACTGAAGAAAATTCATGTTAGTGGTAATCTCCAGGCAGATATGGATGTAAATACAGATATGTCTTATGTTAATATCCTGATTGTGATTTTGTTATTCATCATTTTGATGGTGTGTTGCAACTATATTAATCTGGCCACAGCTCAATCATTAAAAAGGGAAAAAGAAATTGGATTACGAAAAGTCCTGGGTTCAAGTCCGAAAGAAATTAGGCGATTCTTCATAACTGAATCCCTGTTGATTTCTTATGTCTCTATGATGTTAGGTGTTATCCTTTTTTATATTTTTCTGCCTGGAATAAGGCGTTTTTGGGATCGTCCTCTATCTTTTAATATTTATGAAGATGCCATTTCGGCTGCAATTTTATTTGGTCTTCCTTTGCTCATAGGTCTTTTTTCAGGGTTTATTCCGGCTTTACGGTTTTCACGATTCTCTTCACTTCATTTAGGTGGTAAAAACGTGACCATATCAGGTAAAGCAAAACTTCGTTCTGGTTTGATTGTATTGCAATTTGTAATAACCAATATATTACTAATTGCTACTTTAACAGTAGATGCACAATTAAAATATCTGACGAAAGAAAGCTCTAAGGTTTATGGTGAACAAGTTGTCTTAATTGATCTTAACGATCCTGATTTAAGACTGAATTATCTTCCATTCACCAATGCACTTAAAAATGATCTAAGAATATTAGAGCATACTGCTTCATTCAACCTTCCCTATAGTATAACATCAGGCAGCTGGTGTACCTGGCCGGGACAAGAAGAAGATGAGCGGTTTATAATCCGTCAGTCACGTGTTGAACAAAACTTTGTTGACTTTTATCAGATAAATATTGTTGATGGGCGAAATTTTTCCCTGGATTTTATTACTGATAAAGAGAATGCCGTATTAATAAATGAAACTGCAGCAAGGCTAATGGGAGGGAAAGATATAATAGGCAGGAGAATAAGCACGAGTACTTTATTTAAGGATGCAGAGGTTATTGGAATCATGGAAGATTTTCATTTTAAGCCAATGCATCAGGAAATAGAGCCACTGGTATTGACACTAATCAAAGAAACAGGTCAATTTGCTGGGGTTAGACATGTAGCCATTAAGATCGAGCCTGGCCATACTAAGGAAGTATTATCATTTATAAGTAAATGTTGGAATACTTACTCTCCGGACTATCCTTTACAATACGGTTTTTTAAATGATAGGATTGAAGTATTATATCAACAGGAAATAAAGATAGGCAAAGGGATTCGGGTTTTAGCTTTAATACAAATTATAATAGCTTGTTTGGGTTTGTATGGGTTATCACTTTTTATTGCTGAACAGAAAACCCGGGATATTGGAATACGTAAGGTTCACGGAGCATCAGTTTATAATATCATTTCACACCATGTCCACGAATTGATTAAATGGGTATTGATTGCAATTCTTCTTACAATACCGATCTCATATTTTACAATGAACTGGTGGTTGAGGGGATTTGCTTATCATATTAACCTGTCCATAGTGTCATTTCTTTTAGGTTCTGTAGTAACTATTATTATTGCACTATTCGCTATGAGTTATCAAGCGATTAAAACCGCTATTTCCAATCCGGTAGACTCCTTAAGGTATGAATAACATGTCAAACTAAACAAGAAAACCCATGGATTTTAGCAAGGAACAGGTACCTGGTATAGCTGGAAAATCCGGCGCTAGTGAGCACCCTATTCCGGTTTAAGGTGAGCAGTCTGTTTGTAATTTAATCATATAATCGTTTTGTTTTGATCTTGTGATGTTTACGTTCTGGTTTAAGGTGCTCAACCATTTCCGGAATCATATGCTCAGCATGATCCGATATTAGGTGCTCACTAACACCGGTATTTGCAAGCAGGATTAAATTTACGATATTTTGTAAATATAATGATGGCACTATTGATTATTAGGTAACTGTATCCAATTACGTATCCGTTTCTAAAGGAAAGTTATCTAATAATCTGTTATATAGCTGATTAAGAATTGGATAATTAGTTCCAAAGGAGTTGTCACATAGTGATCCCTAACGGGAAAAGCCAATAGCCCCGGCATTCATGCCGGGGTCAATACAACCACGTATACAAACGGTCCAACTACATGGTTATTCATTGGGAAGGCGTTTCCTGGACCGGAACATATCATACCTCAATCAGAAAAACCTGAACTTCGTTGCCGCATTACGAAACGGGCCCTGTGAAAAAGTGGCTGCCCCGGACAGAGTACTAATGTTAAGCATTGTTTCACAGGGCGGCCCCTGTGAAATAAAGACAACAATTAAATTCCACTGAAATCTTTTTGAGTACTATTTCACAGGGCGGGCATCGTGACCGTTTACCGAAAAACGAAGGATAACCAATCATTCGCAAATGAGTCTTTTTTTTGTTACCGGGTAAGCTGGTTACTAAAAATAATCATGATACATGCTCCACAATTCATCTCCCAGGAGCCAGTATCGTTCAACCGCATCATTCGCAATATCGATGGAATACTTCGTCAGCAATTCTTTGACTTTTTCAGGATCCTTTTCATTGAGTTCCACCATTTCCTCCTCAAATGCTTTCTGTCCGGAGAAGGCGTTGTCTTCAATTTCTTTCCATACTTTTTCAACTTCCATGCTCATGACCTGGTACCTGAAGCCGGTCAATTTACTGACACGGCGAAATGCCCACCAGGCGCAATCGCGCCGGAATCTTTCCCGTCCGTCAATGGTATAGGACTCCGGCATGGCACTGATACCGCAATAGAAGGGCAGGTGAGGAGTTGTTGCCGGGTTATCATATCCCAGCCAAACCACACCACCGATGGGATCAGGCAACCAGTTCCGTGATTGTGTAACCTGTACATAAGTTGCCCGCGAACAGGCGATGGTCCGTTCATAGGGAACTTTGAGTAATGCCCTTGTATCATTATTCATGAAGGGATTGGCCACCGGGCTTTTCACAACATTGCCACTGCGGTCGACAGTTGTAAGTGATGATGTCATATCAAACGGTGTATCCTGGTAATAATTGCGGAACATTTCCAGCACATCCTGCACCGAAACTTTTTTATCCGGCTTTACGGAAAGAGGGAAATTTTCCCCGTTGGGATCGAGGTTCAGTGATGGTGCAACCAGGCTTAACACCCGCCATTCCCGCCTGCGGCATGCCATGCTTCTGCGGTCTGCATAGGCGTAACAGAACTTAAACGGTTCTCCGCTATCCTTACTCCACCAGCCCAGTTCTTCGGCCAGTGAAAAGACATTCTCTGATGCCATGTAATTTTCCGGGTCATCCAGGTTAAGATAGCGAATGCGGCTTAAGTTTGCCGATACACCGACCTCATCATCCGGAATTCGCACTGCTGCCCATACAGCCCCGATTTTTCCCCGTCCGGGGCCCAGTATTTCAAAATGCCAGGTTTCATCCGGATCGGCAAATGTAAAACATTCACCCCAGTCATTGTATCCATATTTCCGCGTCAGTTCATCAATCACCCGGATTGCTTCACGGGCTGTTTTTGCTCTTTCAAGAGCCAGCCGGTAGAGCTCAGGACAATTCAGCAATCCCTCCTGCGATCGTAATTCACGCTTTCCCCCGAAGGTTGTTTCGCCGATTGCCAGCTGGTATTCATTCATCACCGGGTATGCAGTATTGATGAAGGCATAGGTTTCTGATACCTGTGGTATAAATCCTGCTTCAATAACATCAGCATCATCCGGACCTTTGGTTCTTTTTGGTTCGAGATAAACAGCGCATTCGTCTCCTGGCTTGTACTGTTTGTGGGGGACAATATTGATCCAGGTCCTGTCCGTCCGGCTATCGCACGAATGCGAGGTTATGGTTGAACCATCTACGGAAGCTGCTCTTCCTACAATGATACTTGTGCAACCATCGAATGCTATCTCTTCCGGGGAACTTGTTATTTCCTTCTCCGGACCTGTGAATTGACTGAATAGTAACAATACGGCAACAGAGAGTGAAAGAACAAGGAGTGATTTTTTCATAGCCAGTTATTTTATATTCCGTTTGTAAATGAATTCGCTGCTTAAGGCAGACGGATTAAAAGCCCCTTCCGAACATATGCCAGAACTCATCGCCCATTTCCCACCATTTGTTCATGGCTGCCCGTGCAAAGTCTTTTGAATAGTTCGTTATGAATTCCCGGTATTTTGCCGGTTTTGGATTTCCGTTTTCATCCAGCTCAGCTTTCTTCCCCTTTTCGGCATTATACAGATCAACTGCCATTTTATCAATCATCGGGAGTTCTGCCAATGCTTTATCTTCAAACTCTTTAACGGCTTCTTCAATGTAACTGCGGGCATATCCCCATCTGACTTCAGCCAGTCGGTTTGTTCTCCTGAAATACCAGCAGGCAGCATCTTCCCTGTATCTGTGTTGGGCGCATATTTCAAAGCTTGCCGGAAGTTCCAGGGTCCCGGCATAGATCGGGATCCTTGGGCTGCAAGCCGGGTTGTCGAACGAAAACCAGGCAACCCCACCAATTTCATCGGGCAGCCAGTCGCGGCACTGAACGATCTGTGAATAGGAACATCCGCTGATCGCTATGGTTCTGACGCTTTGCACGACTCCCGGTTTCAGTGCATTCAGCAAAGAACGCTCCTCATATCCCATGAAAGGATTGACCAGGGGGCTTGTAATCATTTCAGGTTCTTCTCCTGCTTCCCGTTGTTCACCCCGCCGTGGCCGTCTTTCCACCTTCAGGTTCTTCGTCATATCAAACTCTGTTCCTTCGTAGGTTTCCCGGTAATACTTCATAACATCGCGGATATCAACCTTTTTATCCGGTTTAACAGAGAAGGGTAATTCATCCATTTCCATGGTGAGGTTCAGGGAAGGAGCCATGGTGCTTAGAACATAAAATTCACGCCATGAATAGGGTTTGTTTCCGCTATAGGCTTTCCAGAATTTAAAGGATTCCTTGCTTCCCGGGTCCCAGTAACCCAGCTCTTCAGCGAGTGAAAAAACATTCTCCGAAGCCATGTAGTAATCGGGTTTATCAAGATCCAGCGTACTGATGCGTGGTATGTTTGCTGAGATACCAACATGGTCATCCGGTATACGAACAGCAGCCCACACCGCTTTTGGCTCGTCATACACAAAACTGGAACCGAATATTTCAAAATGCCAGACCTCTTTTTTATCAGCAACGGTCAGGCATTCACCATAATCTGCGTAGCCGTATTCATAAGCAAGTTTACCCATCAGTTTTATCGCATCCCGGGCATTGGTGCACCGCTCAAGGGCGATGCGCTGCAGTTCCTCGATCACGAAAAGCCCATCATCATTGATCAGTTCCCTTTTTCCTCCAATGGTGGTTTCCCCAATGGCAAGCTGTTTCTCATTCATGGCGGGATAACAGACATTGAAGTAGGAGTAGGTCTCTTCCACCTGCGGAATTTCACCCTTTTCAATCAGGTTTCGGACATCCCAGGAGGTTTCCGTATGCATGGTCCCCCAGTATACTTTCCGCATGGAGCCCGGTTCATGTTTTTGATGCGGGACAATGTTCAGCCAGGTGCGGTAGGGACCATCACAACTGTGACAGGTCATGACGGATCCATCCGTTGAAGCCAGCTTGCCAACCATTATGCTGGTGCAGAATCCCGGTTCTTCATATACCGGGATAGAGGACTTAAAAGAGGACTGTGTGAATACACATAGAAAAAGCGTTAACAGCAATGCAATTTTAACGATGCGATTTGGTTTCATAAATTTTGTTTTTATTTGATTACTCATAGATTACGTTATCCGGATCTGCCTTATCCGGGTCTTTCAGGTAATATCCAACCCCGTTTTCAATCAGATCAGCATAGCGTGGGACATTCTCACACAGGATCTCTTTGTCGGGATAATATTCATTCCAGCACTCCATGGTTTGCAGGATGGTTGATGTGTGTCGTCCAACCCGTACCTTTATAGGCCAGCCATTTTCATCGATGGGAGCGAAGAGAAGGCCATGCTTTCCTGCTTTTACAACAAAATCATCCTTTCCTTCCAGCAATTGTTCACTGCTGGTAATGCCCCGGGTTGCATCCAGGAAGGGTTCTGGCGCTTCAAAGAGCAGGGAAATGGCATCGGAGTGGTCTCCGATTTCGCGATGGGACAAACCGTGCAGGTTCTTTGGCGAGAATTCAGACCCCATGCTGAATCCCTCCATGTCGGCTAGCATCATGGAGACCAGTGTCGCCATTTCGAGACCTTTATCATGTGCTACAATGGTGTTAATTACCGGATATTGCAACTCTGCTTCGTGCAGGTCAATCACCAGGTCAACTTTCTCTTCCCTGATAAGCTCCATAAAGGCGTAACAGGTTTGTTCCGTTAATGTACCGTTTGCTCTGCCCGGCCAGGTGCGGTTCAGGTTTCGGATATCCACATAAGCCAGATTCTGACCGCTGGGATAGTGTATGTATACTTCCGGATCCGGCCACTGATCCAGCGGGTTCGACCAGCGATCACCCATTCTGAATGTCTGACCACCCCAATCCGTGGGAATGGTAAAATCCGTTGGATAGGCTCCGCTGGGCCGTGTAACGGTTGTTGCACTCCTGTTTGCTGAAAGAACCAGGATGAGCCTGCCTTTCCGCATCCGGGCGTTTTCAACCAGGATCCAGGGTACCAGCCGGCCTGCCGGCTCTTCCGGATGAGTACCTCCCAGTATCAGTACAGTTGCACCCGGCTCTTCCCCTTCCAGGAAGTAAAGGTTACAATCGTTTATCGTGCCTTCGATGCCAGGGAAATAGTCGCCCAGCTTCTTCACTGCTGTCACTCCCTCACCGGATACCACCGGTTCCGGAAGATGCCGGTGCTGATAAAAACGGATCCCTGATAATACAAAAATTGCAAGGCCGCACAAACCCAGTAAACTCTTGCGAATGATATCCCTCTTTTTCATAGAATCTTTTTCTTAAAAAACACGCTATTTCAACCTGAATAACCGCAACAGGAAAGGAATCAATATTACAATGTATAAAATTTCTTCTTTCCAGTTTTTCGATTTTGCCAGATTATAAATCAATAATAGTGCAATGTATCCGACGAAAACATAATAGATTATCGAAATCAAGCTATTTAGAATGTCCATGATCATACATTTTATTATACACCGGTTAAAAATCCAAGTTTACTGCTGTAGATCACCATCAGTGTGCCGATCACACAGATGATGATTGCAGGAACGATACACTGTTTCAGGAACTGCATGTACGATTCCTTACCGCCGACCACGTCTACCGTAAGCCTTCCGATGATGGCTGTCGGAGGCAGGGCATCACCCAGCGGCCAGATAACACTCATGCCAGCCAGTGCAATTATCGGGTTCAAACCCATCGTATTGAACAAAAGCACCAGGGGAACTCCAAATACTGCTGCTGATCCATACATCAACACAGATTCGGTGATGGGCAGGAAAAAAAACAGACTGCCGATCACCAGGAAGGCAGGAAGTGTGATGAAGGATATTGCCAGCAACCCCCGTACACCCGTAAGGGTCATGATCTGAACCAGAATACCCACACAGGTTAACGTACCGATAAGCGGCAGGAGTTGCCTGATCGTATCGGATGAAATTTTAACAATATTGAGCTTTCTGGGTGACAGCAGCCAGGAGGAGGCTGCAGCTACAAGGAACATGAGCGGTAACCCGACAATCGGCGTGTCAGCAGGCCATTTCCTGCCGATGAACACCAAACCGAAAAACAGGATGAATGGAACAGCGATCCGGACCCAGCTCATTTTCGCCGGTGGTACCGGCAATTCTGAGAATGCTTTGTCCACATCGACAGGTGTACCTTTCCATCCCAGAATAAAAATGGTGACAAGGGCTGCAATAACACAGGGAATGAGTAAAGGCAAGAAGAAGCCAACGTATGGCATGTTCACGCCTGCCGCAGCCATCATTGCCCAGAGACTAACCGGCGGGGCGGCTGCACTTAATCCCGCGATTAAAAAGATGATGGCGGATACTTTTATTTTTGGAATACCCATGTAGTAGAGGACCACTGCAACCATCCCTCCCATAATAAGAACCGTAACGCTTCCGGCACCCGTCAATGCTCCGGGAATCAGAAGGAGAATCGTCAGTAAAATCAGCAGCAACGCCCGGCTTTTATGAAACCGTTTAATGATTCCCCGGACGGCAAATGCCACGCCTCCCGATTCTTTCAGGATATTCATGAAAAGGGTCGCCGAAATAAAGATCAGGTTAATATCAAGGTAGGTCATCGACCCTTCGGCGATGTGCCTGACAGGTATCCAGTGTCCTGCAGCTAGCGCTCCTGCCAGGGCAGCAGCGAGCATGGATAATTCGGTAGAGAGTTTGAATCTCAGAGCAACAATGTACACCAGTACCATTACCCCGAGAACGATTCCTGAAAATAGGGTCATCTCCACGACAAAACCGCTTACTTGGTAAATACTTTTTCCAGGACTCCGGTGATATCGAGATTTTTCTCGAAGAGAATGAGCGGAATGTTTTGCCCGTTTGAAATGTTCGTGAACCGGCTGTCTTCATCACCCTCTTTCTTTACGATCATAAAGGATGAATTCGGACAAACGGCATCGATGGACAGCTCATCCGAGTTGTCACCCGGGGCTGCACCTCTGGCACGCCGCTCCATCCCTTCAATGTGCGATCCGATAATCGTAATTCCCTGTTTCTTTGCCTCTGCAATAAGTCCCTCTATCCTTTCCAACTCATCGTCTATCGAAACACCGGCAGCTCCCATCCCTTTCAGGCTTGCCCCCGTAACAATAATGATTGACTTGTATGGATCCCCCTCGTTCTTTTTGGTGATCAGATCATCCGCCTTGGCAAACAGGTTGTAATCAAAATCCATCTCAAGCCTGGACATGAAAATTTTTAACCTTACCGGTCCGGGACTCTGGCCACAGGAAGTGAGTAGTACGGGTTGCCCGGCTGTCTGGGCTGATACTTCATTCACTGAAAAGGATGTCAGGATACACATCAGTGCGATGATACTGATATAAACCGTCTTTTTTATCATAAGAGTAAAGTTTATAATGTGTTATACGATATAATTAATGTTTATTACCTTGTTTAGCATCATCCAAATTTATCCAATTTATTGATTAGACCCCTCTATTAATTCATGTTTTGTAGCTTATTGTATCGTACTAAAATAAAAATAAAATATGCCAGATAGAGGATTCCCGAGAATTGCATGATGGGGGAGATGGAATAGACGCTGTCAAAATGAAGATCAGTATATTCCGGAACAGACACCGGGTCCCATGTCAGGTTGTATTTTTGCGCTATCCCCTTGATGAACAGGAGGTGAATTACAGGGATCCCCTTTTCGAGCATCGAATAGATTACTCCCCTGCTGCTTTCCTCAGGCAATGGTGCTTCCATGATCAATCCGGGTGACAGTGTCAGTATTTGCGGACTGGTCCCCATGTTTGCATATCCTCCTCCAATGTTAATAAACGCTTTGATATCAATGTTTTTATCCGTAAAGTAGAGCGATTCACGCAACTGAACATTGGATCGCAGGTCAGGCTCATAAATATAAGGTATTCCGAAGAATTCGGTTTTTGATTGAATCATGTTTGCCAGCTCCGGTTCCAATTCACTCCCGATATCGTCAATTCCACCCGGTGAAACGGCAATGGGTTTTGCATCAATCAACTGATGCTGGCGCAGCAGTTCATGCATGTCCAGCAGTGTGAAATTGACATTTGTTGCACCATAGGAGGAGGCACCAATGGACAGGATAACCCTGGCATTCACCTTCATCGCTTTGCATGCAGATAATGAAGCAACCAGGAGCGCCGGAAATGAGCCTGAGCAGGCTATCACGATGGTGTCGTTCTCACGCACTCCTGCTTCCATCAGCAGGAAGGAAATCAGGCTGGCGAAATTGGGATTAATTGTGGTGCGCTTGGCATCCAGATGGCCAATGGTCGTGGTGATCTCTGTCAGTTCATTTCCGATAAGCCCGGTCCTTGCAGGATCAATCAGTTCATCCATGTTGAAGTTGTTCTTGCGGCAATGGGTGGAAATGATCTCAACCGATTTCTTCATGATCTCTGCGGCTTCCCGGAATTCGCGTGGTGGTATTGATAACTGCTTCTCTGGAATGGCCGAAATGGCGATCAGTACCAGTAAACTGATCAGGCCGTTCAGGAACAGGAACCGTGTTTTTCTGTCGTATGAAATGGAAAATTTGAACATTCTATTTGACAATAAAAAGATAGAATTCGCCCACAAAAAATAGAGCCGTCAGTACAATGACCAGGGACGAAAGGGTTTGTATTATTCCCTGCCGTTCGTATTGATTCGCAATTAATCCCGGAATGATCCACCCTATTACCTGAAATTCAATGGATCCGGGAAAGATTTGCGGTAACAGTAT
>Ga0315547_1001494_pt1 | contig 18384 bp, 18 predicted proteins | sample SalMarSW160240MG_2_FD_202542 | JGI IMG/M metagenome (GOLD analysis project Ga0315547, IMG submission 202542) | Salt marsh sediment microbial communities from the Plum Island Ecosystem LTER, Massachusetts, United States - Salt Marsh Sediment SW1601-240 ...
TAACAGAACTGTGAAGGAGATCTTCGAGAGTAAGTACAAGGATAGGCTTCGTCTCCTCCGGGCGGGATAATTTTCTCTCGCTTTGTCTTCCTCCTTTGCATAAGTTGATAAGAGGAGCTTAAGCGCCGGGCAGATTGTGAGCAACCGCAAAGCCACCATAAAGTCGCTCTTCGTAGAAGAGGAGTTCCCCTTCACCGGTGAAGGGTTGAAACCTCACTGGGCTTTCCTGAATTACGATTTGGCCGGAGACAGCATCGTTGCTTTCATCGGCCCCTACCAGGTTTCGCCGGAGTCTATTCCCGACCTTCGACGATCCAAAAAGACGAAGGAGTTCAAAAGCAGTAGAATGTTGCACCTGGTGGTGGAGCACTTCGGTTGTGACCTTCTGAAGACCTTGCTCTATCAGTGCCTTCTTTTGGGGATCGCCAAGGACAAATTAAACCATCGCTTGGGTGGAGATATTCTCCAGATCTGGGGGGACGACATCTGCGACGGCAACAAGAGAGTCACTACCTCCTCCGCGACCGTGAACGCCCTGTCCGGGAAAATTCATCTGGGGATAAACATCGAGAGCGGCGAAGCCAAGGGGCTCAGAGAGTACAACCTCAGTCCCAGGGAGTTGGGAGAGGTGATAATGGATCAATATCGCTTGGAGGTCTTTCGAATAAATCAGAAACTGTCCACGACCAGGTCTGTGGAATAGGGAGGGAGGCGGTCATGCCAGCTCAAAAGAGCGGAAAAATCTTAAAGGAGATCTTAAGACAAATCAAGACGGCCCAGAGGTCTGCGGAGAAATTAGACCAGACCGTGAAAGCCATAATCAAGCGCACCAGAGATTACGAGCTGGAGAGGCTGTTAAAGAACATCGATGCCGACATGATGGACGTCCAGCATAAGCTCTCCTTGGCCCGGAAACTGATGGAGTCTGCCAAGGGCAGCTAAAGCCGAGAACAAGCAAACTCCGAGTTGGAGGTGAGACCACATGGTCAAGGAGCAATTCATTGACAGAAACGAAGCCCTGTTCGTGCAGCTGTTGTTAACCTTCCAAACCGCCGCCTATCACCAGATGGGCAAGATCGCAAGCCCCATGACCGGGAAGGTGGAGAGAAACTTAGAGCAGGCTCAAAATAGTATCGATATCCTGGGGATGATACAAGAGAAGACCAGGGGGAGCCTGAGCGAAAGCGAACAAAAGATGATCGATAACATCCTCTACGAGCTGAGGATGAACTTCTTAGAGGAGCAAAAGAAGGAAAAAGAAGCTCCTGAAGCCGAGGTCAAATCAAAAGAGCAGGAAGAGACCCAGAAGGGGGCTCCCGAATCCACTGAGAAACCAGAGGAGGAGGAAAAGGAAGAGAAAGATCCGACATCTTAGTTTCCGTGCCTTGTCATCGTTAAGGGAGAACAGCTGCCCGCAACCGCCCCCGCCCTGGAAATGTTGCTGTTCGTCATTTAGTGGTATCCGTCTCAGCCTTCAGCGGCTGCAAGCGATTGCCGCCATCTATGAGAATAAGCGGTTGACAAAAAGCCGATTTCAGTTAAATTCTATATGGGGAAAGGCCGAAAAGAACCCGGAGGTGAACTGAAGATCCTTTCAGACTTGACTAAAGCTCAAGACCGAAGTTGTCCTTCTGCCAATCCTTCTAGACTACCTCGACCGAACTACTGCATATCAACAAGAAACCCCTCCACAACGAAGTCGTGGAGAAAGCCTTTTTTGTTGGAGATTTCAAGCTAAGCTTCTGTCAAAGGTAACAACTTGCCGAAGAGATTCTACGAACCCCAAAGAAGAAGAATCAAGCAGAAAGTTATTCTAGTGGGGCTCAGGTTGCCGGGGGCCAGCAGCTGGCAGGTGGAGGATTCACTTGCGGAGCTGGAGGCCCTGGCCACCACCGCCGGTGCTGAGGTGTTGGGTAAACTCATTCAGGCAAGGGGGAGAATCGAAGCTGCCAGCTACATCGGCTCCGGGAAGGTGGAGCAGCTTCTAAGTCTGGCAACCGAAAAGAAGGCCAACCTGGTGATCTTCGATGACGATCTCTCCCCGGCACAGGTCAGAAACTTAGAATCGAGACTGAAGCTGCCGGTGATCGACCGCAGCGCCTTGATTCTGGACATCTTCGCCCTGAGGGCCAGAACCAAGGAGGCCAAGGCTCAGGTCAGCCTGGCACAGATGAAATACCTTCTGCCCCGCCTCGCCGGACGATGGACTCACTTAGAAAGGCAGGAGGGGGCGATCGGCACCAGAGGTCCGGGGGAGACCCAGCTGGAAACCGACCGTCGCCAGGTGCAGAAGAGAATAAGCGATCTTGAAAAAACTCTGGAGAGGATTGACCGGGAGAGGGAGGAACAGAGAAAAAGGAGAAGAAAAGTCTTCACCGTGGCTCTGATCGGTTACACCAACGCCGGAAAATCAACCCTGCTTAACCTCCTCTCGAAAAGCGAGGTTCTTTCCGAGGACCGACTGTTTGCCACCCTGGATGCCACCACCAGAAAGATCGTGCTGGACGAGAGGACCGAAGTTTTACTGACCGACACCGTGGGGTTCATCAAAAAATTGCCGCTGCATCTGGTGGCCTCCTTCCGCTCCACTTTGAGAGAGATACTGGAGGCGGATCTGCTTCTGCATTTGGTGGACAGTTCTCACCGCGAGGTGGAAAACCACCTCCGGGTTGCAGACCAGACTCTCCTCTCCCTGCGCGCCGAAAACAGGCCCCAAATCCTGGTTTTCAACAAGGTCGACCTTCTGCCGGATGCGACTCATATAACAAAGCTTCGCCACCAACATCCGGGCTCTCTCTTTATCTCCTGCACGGAGGAGATCGGCATCAAGTCGTTGCTTCAGACTCTGCGGGAAATCGCCGAAAACCAGGAGCAAGAGACCACCATTTTCGTGGGACGTGAACAGGAGAGATTCTATCCGCTGATAAATCGTCACACGAAGATTCTGGATACCGTTTCCAACGACGGGGGTTTGCTTCTGAGGGTGAGAGGCCGTCCGGAGTGGATCAATAGACTCAGAAAGATGGTCAGCTCCTGACTTGCTCCCACCGGTTCCGACTTTGAATTCTCACTGGGTAGCCCGGTGGCCTCCCGCCACCGGGCGCGATTGCCTTTCTCAAGAAATGAGCGGAGCTCGCGGTTTAACCGCCCTGGAGACCACAAGGGATCAATCCCACGCTGCCATTTGGCAACATTCTCTTGTCAGATTCGGGAAATGGAAAGCTAAAGCTTTCCGCTACAATCCCTAGCCGCTATATACTATCTCCTACCTCCTGTTCCCTGTTTCCTGCCCTAGTAAACTCAAAAGATCGTTATCGTATATATCCTAAAGCCTTCAGCCCCTCTCTAACTTCTGCCTCCAGAGGGCTCCCCACCGGGGAATAGAGCTTTTCTCCGGCCTCCACCCAGACCAACACTTCCTTCCTCAGGTGTTCTTCCAGAAAAGGCTCTGTTCCAGCCAAGTCAAATAATTCTTCAGGGTCCTCCCTGAGGTTATAGAGCTCACACACTCCGGCCCCACCATCCGGAATGTAGATCAACTTCCAGGGCCAGAACAGCACCATGCGCTGTTTGGAGGCGATGTAGAGCGAATCGTAGTTGCCAAACCACTCCTCTGGGCCCATGCTAGCGTAAGCATTGTGGATCACTTTGATGAGAATGCGGTCGTTTTTTTCCGGATAGTAACAGACTCCGGTTTCGCCAAACAGCAGTCTGTCAGATTCAGAGTCTTCACCAAGGATATGAGGCACAAGGGAAACCCCGTCGATTTCCGTCAGTTTTTGGATTCCTAAAAGCTCCAGGGCCGTTGGGAAGATATCGTTTATTGACACCGGAGTATCAATCTGAGCTCGCACCTTGTTGCCGGGCAGAATGATGAAAAGTGGAACCTTGCTGTTGTGCTGGTAGAGAAAATCCCCGTGCTCGAAGAAGTAGTCGTGTTCCCCTAATCCCTCCCCATGGTCGGAGGTGAAAATGATGATGGTATTCTGATCCAAACCCGACTCCCGCAGATAGTCCATCAGCCGCCCTATCTCGCTATCAACATACTTAATCTCGCTGTCGTAAAGATCAATGGCGCGCTCTATCTCCTTCTGGGGCAGCTTACATCCAAAGGTATTCTCCTTTTGCTCTTCAATGGTGAATGAAAAGCCCCAACGGTATTTGCCTTTATACCCTTTGCCATATGTGTCAACGTATTGGGGAGGCGGGGAATACGGAGTATGAGGTTCGAGGTAATGGACCCAAAGGAAAAAACTACTCCGGGAATTAGCTTTAAGCCACTGGAGGGCAAGGTCGGTATCAAGCCGAGCGTTCCAATCCAAGAGATAACGCCTGTATCGACTCAAACCGAACTCCCTTATTAAGCAGAGAGCAGGTATCCGTTGAAGCTGACGACCTAATTCGTATATCTCCCCATAATCCTTGAACCCTCGAGATAGCTTTCTGACAGGTGACAGGCTGGGGTTGTGAACAAAAGCAGCCGTTCGGTAGCGGTGCTGGGAGAGGATCTCAGCCAAGGTAAAATTGGTGTCTGCCAAGATATGATACCAATTACTCCTGATGCCATGTCGGTGTGGGTATTTGCCGGTGAGGAGGGAAGCCAAAGCAGGGGCAGTGCGGGGCAAGGGGGTGTATGCGTCTCTGAAAACTGTGGCCTCTCGTGAAAGGGAATCGATGGTGGGGCTGGTATTGCGATAGTAACCGTTATAGGAGAGGTGGTCGAATCTCAAAGTGTCTATGGTCAAAAGCAGAAGGTTCAGCCGATTGGTCGCCCCTGCTGGGTTTGCAGCCTTCGAGTTCTTATCGGTCGCCAGCAATGCTAGAAGCACAACGAGGCAGAGGACGAACGTAACCACTGACATTCTGACCAGATTTCTGGAGCGTGAATATAGCCTCTTCAGCAGGTAGTCGAGCGAAAACATATAAAAGCTTCCGGCCAAGAAAAAGCCTCCCATCGCCAGCCAGGTCCGAACCTCCGCCCTATCTGAAAAACCGTTGATCTCTACAAGCAAGGTCAACTGCAGGTACTGCAGGATCAGAAATTGGGGAATCAGATGAACTAGACGAACTCTCGAGGTGGCTCTATGAAAACCCGGCAACAATACTGAGAAGAGAATCGCGGTCAAAAAACCCACAGCCGTGAAGATTATGAAATTGGAGGTCAGCTCCAGTTGCAGATATGAGGCTCTGACGCAGCTTGGAGAATTTGATAAATACGGTGAAAAGAGAAATCTCAGAAAATCGAACAGAGTGAGATAAACAGCGGTGAAAAACCCATATCCGATTCCGACCTTGAGATGATTTCCCGACGATTTCAAGAATTTCAGCAAAGTATCCCCCGAATTTCCAGAGTGAATCTCCCACCGAGTTGGATTTAATCTACAAGATCACCTTTGCTTTGACAAGACACTCAGTTGAGGCTTTGCCAAATTCAGAATGAGGGACAAGGAACGGAGGTTACTTCCGAGGCGAAGATAGACAGAGGGGTTACTTCAACGCCTCCAGAGCCTTCCCGAAGGCCGGCCAAAAGGGGTCCAGCCGGGGATGGTCCAAAGGTCTCTCGTGATTCCCCTCTTTCAGGAGGATGCCGAATTTCTCGTCGATGACCTCACCGACCAGCGTTGCCCGAATCCCCTTCTTCTCGAGGGCTTTCAAGATATCCCCGGCTTTGTCCTCCACACAGGTCAAAATCAGAGTGCCTTCGCTTATGGAGCTGTATGGCTCCATCCCGTAAAAGCTACAGATCTTCTCCACCTCCTCCTTCAGGATAATATCCTCCTTGCGGATGCGCATACCCACTCCAGAGGCTTTGGCTAATTCATAGAGACCTCCCCAGACACCACACTCGGTGGCGTCGTGCATGGCGGTGACCCCCTTTTCCCGAGTGCCGACCGAGGCCGCCGTCAGGGCATCCTCCACGACCGACATCTCCCAGAAAATCCCCTCCGAACGTTTCTGGAACTCCTCCCCGAACTCTTCGGCGATCTGCTTCGTGAAAGTAACCGCAAACAGACCCGTGGCTTCGATGGCAGCTCCCTTGGTGATGATCACGGCGTTCCCGACCTGAGCCATCTCCGGAGTGACGTATTTGTCGGCATCGCCGATAGAGATCACGGTGGCGCCGCCCACCATCGGGTAGCTGCAGCCCTCGTAGCGGGCGGTGTGTCCTGAGAGCACCGCCATCCCCATCTTCTCGCTCTCCCGATGGATCACCGCCCACATCGTTGCCAGCTCCTCCTTGGTCATGGAGAGCGGGAGATTCAGATCTATCGATAGATAGTTCGGAGGCAATCCGCTGGTGACGGCATCGGAGACCAGAATGTGGGTGGCAAACCAGGCCGCCCTCTCGAAGCCATATTCCGGAACGATGAAGACCGGGTCAGTGGTGGTGATCAGCACCTGTCCGTTACCCAGATCGGCGACGCCGATATCGACGCCGTGTCGTGGCCCCACCAGAATCTTGTCCGACTTTTTCCCCAGTCTCAGATAGATTAGCTCATCGAAGATCTCCGGCGAGATCTTCCCCATTTCTGGAAGCTCGTTTGCCACTACCTCTCTCCTGGTGAGTCGTGAGTGGTTAGTAGTCAGCCACTAGTCCGTGATGGTTGTAAACTCGATTTCTTCCCGCATGGCGCAGAACTCCCCACACATGGAACACTTCTTTTCGTGGTTGTGGAGTTCGCCTCGACGCATACGGGCATATTCGGAGTCGAAGGCACACTCAAACGCTGTTTCCCAGTCGAAATTCTTTCTGGCTTTGCTCATGAGATTGTCCCTGTCGATGGCACCACTGACGCCTTTGGCGATGTCTCCGGCGTGGGCGGCGATTACGGAGGCGATGACGCCCTGCCTGACATCCTCGACGTCGGGCAGAGAAAGGTGCTCGGCGGGGGTAACGTAGCAGAGGAAATCGGCTCCGGCGGCGGCGGCAATGGCACCGCCGATCGCTCCCGAGATATGGTCATAGCCAGCGGCGCAATCGGTGACCAGAGGACCCAAAACGTAAAAGGGAGCACCGTCACACAGTTTCTTCTCCAAAAGAACGTTGGCTTCCACTTCCTGCAAAGGAATGTGGCCTGGGCCTTCCACCATCACCTGAACGCCAGCCTTTTTGGCCCTCTTCACCAGCTCTCCCAGAACCGTCAGTTCATGCACCTGAGCGTTGTCGGTGGCATCGGCCAGGGAGCCGGGCCTCAGACCGTCGCCGAGGCTCAGCACTGCATCGTATCTTTTGGCTAACTCAAGCAGCCGATCGTATTGCTCATAAAGAGGGTTCTCCCCACCGGTGTGTTTCATCCATCTGACCAGAACGGAACCGCCCCTGCTGACCACGCCGGTCAGCCTCGGATAGCTCTCAAGAATCGGCAGGGCAGCTCTCGTCACCCCACAGTGCACCGTCAGAAAGTCAACTCCATCTTCGAGATGGTCCTCTATGACTTCGAACAGCTGATCCGACTCCATGTCCGCAATGGTCTTCCTCCTTTTGGCAAGCTGACAGATGACTTCATAGATCGGCACCGTCCCGATGGGGACGTTGGAGTTCTTGATGATTTCCCTGCGGATCTGCTTGAGATCCCCGCCAGTGGATAGGTCCATGATGGTGTCGGCGCCGTATTTGATTGAGGTCTCGGTCTTCTTCAGCTCCAGGTCTAAATCGACTCTCTCCGGGGAGGTGCCGAGGTTGGCGTTGACTTTGGTTCTTAAACCCTCCCCGATGGCCAGAGGTTCGACCTGGTGCTTTCTGTTTTTAACGACGACAACCCTGCCGGAGGCAACTTTGTCCTGCAACTCACCGGGGTCGGTCTTCTCCTTAATGGCACTTTTATGAATCGTCTCCTGCAATTCGACTTCTACTTTCACTGTTTCTGTTTTCACGGCAATCACCTCGACAAAAAACCCTCCTCTTTAGAATCTGAGGAGGGGAAAATTACTTTCACCAGTTTTCCTACGCTGGCATTACCCAGATCAGGTTCAGAGGGTGTCTTCTCAGACTCAAGCCAAGGGCCTGAGCCACCCCTAACGAGTTCTGTCAATGTCAATATAAAATATACACTTCGAGGCTGAGGTTGTCAACTCCGAGAATCAGATTTTCGGAAGATGTTGGGCTTATCGCCGGAAAATCCTCCCCAGGATTTCGACGTGCTCGAACGCTTGACTTGAAATGGGCCACGGGTATATTGGTGCAAATGGACGATAAGCTTGCTTTGCTCGACTTGAGACTTCTTTGGAGTAATTGCGAGGACCTTCGGGTACTTCCATGAAAATCGGCATAATCGGACTACCGCAATCGGGCAAGACCACGATCTTCAACGCCCTCACCGAATCGCAGGCCAAAACCGGCGACTACTCGGGAATAAAAGACCCCAACCGTGCCGTCGTCAAAGTTCCCGACCAGAGGCTCGATGTTTTGGCGGAGATGTTCAAACCGGAGAGACTTATCGCCGCGGAGGTGGAATATGTCGATGTCGCCGGTTTGACTAGGGGAGCCTCCGATGATAAGAAAAGCGAAGCTGCATACATCGCCGCCATAAGGCAGGTGGACGAGCTTCTGCAGGTGGTTCGTTCCTTCGAGAGCGAGACTGTCTTCCATCCCGAAGGTTCGGTTGACCCCAAGAGGGACATTGAAACCGTCAATACCGAACTCATCCTGGCAGACCTTGTGGTGGTGGACAAGTCCGCCAGCAAATTAGAGCACCAGACAAAAGTCGCTAAAACTGATGAGTCCGTCAGGCACTTTGAAATCCTAAAAGAATGTAAAGAAGCCTTAGAGGAGGAGAGGTTTATTGCCGACCTGGAGTTCTCCGAGGAGGAACTGAAATTTCTGGCCGGCTTCGGACTTCTAACGCAGAAACCGATGCTCTACCTCCTCAATATCGGCGAGGGTGAAATTAAAAGCCCAAGATATTCAAGAGGGGACTTCGCAAATCTCCTGAAACCTGCCCGCAATTCCTTCATTCCCCTTTGTGGCGAGCTGGAGATGGAGATCTCTCAATTGGAGGAGTCCGACCGCGCCCCATTTATGGAAGACTACGGCCTGGAGAAGTTCGCAACCGAGGAGGTGATTCAGGAATCGTATTCACTTTTGGGATTGATTTCATTTTTCACCTATGCCGGTCCGGAGGTGCGTGCCTGGACCATCAAAGAGGGGACAAGTGCCGTCAAAGCCGCCGGACAGATTCACTCTGATATGGAGCGCGGATTCATAAAGGCCGAGGTGATCCCCTTTGAGAAACTGAAGGAGTTAGGTTCAATCCAAAAGGCTAAAGAAAAAGGGGCCTTAGAACTGCACGGAAAAGACTACATCATCAAAGACGGCGATGTGGTGATGTTCAGGTTCAACGTTTAAGAGAGAAATGTAGCGGAAACCTTCAGGTTTCTAGGGGCGTGGTCAGGTGGGGTTTGGAAGGCTGAAGCCTTCCGCTACGAACGTAACGGAAGCATATCTCTGACCAATACGGCCCAACGTTCACATCCAAGCTGTAGCGGAAACCTTTAGGTTTCCAGGGGCGTGGTCAGGTGGGGTTTGGAAGGCTGAAGCGTTCCGCTACGAACGTAACCGAAGCATATCTCTGACCAATACGGCCCAACGTTCACATCCAAGCTGTAGCGGAAACCTTTACGTTTCCAGGGGCGTGGTCAGGTGGGGTTTGGAAGACTGAAGCGTTCCGCTACGAACGTAACGGAAGCACATCTCTGACCAATACGGCCCAACGTTCACATCCAAGTCGTAGCGGAAACCTTTAGGTTTCCAGGGGCGTGGTCAGGTGGGGTTTGGAAGGCTGAAGCCTTCCGCTACGAACGTAACGGAAGCACATCTCTGACGAATACGGCCCAACGTTCACATCCAAGTCGTAGCGAAAACCTTTAGGTTTCCAGGGGTGTGGCCGGGTGGGGTATGGAAGGCCAAGGCGTTCCGCTACCATCACAATGGCAACGGTATTTCTAACGAATATATCCCAAAGCCCGCAGTCTATCTTCAAGGTCCGCCGCGACCTCCCTGGTCAGCAGTTTGGGCCGCTCGTAACGGTGGGGCTCAGTCTCGTAAGAGGTGATAGTCCGAATCGGATACTGCCTCAAGAACTCATCGTCAATCGCTTCCCTTAGCACCCGTCCGTCCATATCTTCCGCCACTGGGAAACCCAAGAGAGTGAGCATTGTGGGAGTGATATCGTGAACCTCCGCCCCCTCAATTCTCAGTCCCGATTTCACGTTCTTCCCCCACAGAATGACAACTCCATCCTGACGATGACTTCCGCTGTAAGCCGGATGATATTTCTTCCCCTTGAAACCCGGCAGAAATGAGACCCCCTCCTCAATCCAGGGACCGGCGCCATGGTCGGAGATAATCATTACGGTGGTGTTGGTGTCAATCATCTCCAGAAGCTTTTCCAGATATTCGTCCAGCAGGATGTAACTCTGATTTATCAAATCCCCGAATTTCTCGGCCTGATCCGGGGTGACATCGCCGAAATACTGCGGCTCGTAAAACTTCCAGAAGGGGTGTATGTAAACATCGGGCGCGTAGAAATAAACGGCATAAAAGGTGGGATGATGCTCTCGGTATAAATCCAAACTCAGATTTCCAAAATAGATGTCCATCGAATAGTACTGCCTGAAAAGGTTCGTGAAGCAAGCGTCGATCTCCACCGGGGTGGCGTTCTCAGAAACTCGCTTCATCAGTTTCCCCGCGGGCGCATCTACGAAAGGGACCTCCGGCAGAGTGGGGAATCTCTGCCTCAGTTCATCCATGGTGAAACCGCTGTAATCGGGAAGGGCTTCCTGTAGATCCGCGGGAGTAGCGATCCTCTCCAGCGTCAGGCGGTCGCTGACCATGAAGCCGTGCTTTAGCTCATCCGCGGGCCAGCAGGTGAACCACCTGATCACTCCAGAACTTATGCCGTATTCGTCGAGGATTTCCCACACCCTTTTGAGGTAGTGTACACTGCTGATGGTCGGCATGGTGGGGAAGTATCGGGTGAAGAAGGGAATCCTCAGAGGCAGGTGATGATGTAAGGTCGGAACCAGAGTGATCTGAAAATCGAAAATACCGTGTTTTTTCTCCCTCTTTCCGGTGGCGATCGATTCCCACAGAGAGGGCGACCTCATCCCCTGGCTGGCGGAGTTGGCAAACGGCATCACCTTGGAGACGTTGGATTCCAAAACCCCGTACGATCCCTCCTTCATCATCCGTTCGAAGTTGGGCAGTCTCCCCTGCTCGACTAAAGGGTCGATTATCTTCAGGGTGGCGCTGTCGAATCCGAGTATGATCAATTTGGTGTCTGGACGGTTTTCGGTGAGCACTACCTCCTGCGGGGATTTCAACTTCTCCCCTCCATAATTGTGAATTGCCAGGAGGAATATGATTATCGCCAGAAGGGGAGTTCCCATCCAGAGGAACTTCTTACTTCTGATGCTGCCAGACAGCATTCCAGCGCCGGAGGATAGAATGATCGCCATGACGAAGCTGAGAACAAAGAGCACCAGACTGCCCAAGAGAAACGAAAGGCTGTAGATGAAAACCGGCCGTTGAGAGATCAACCACAGAAAATCGAAGATCGCAAATATCCCGAATCCGAAACAGATGATCGCCAGTCGCCTTCTGAGCTTCTGCTTATCTGAACTGAGTCCGAAGACGAGCGTCACAAAGTGGTTCAAGAATCCTAAAATGACACCAGCGAAGAGACCGACCAGGCTGGTGAGTGTCACTATGTAAAGGGATAAAAGAAGTGCGTCCGCGGTGTAACGATTGTAGCCGGTGATGTTAACAAACCAGATGGCAAAAAAATATCCGAAGAGCAGACCCGAAAGAGTCCCGAAAACAAGCCCGTAGAGCAGACTTCTGCTAAATGTCATTTTTCCGTTCTTTTCACCTTACAGTCCTGCCACCGACAGTAGTTCCGACTCTTATAATCATTGACCCCTTAGTTGTCAAGGAGAAATCAGAGCATGACTCTCTGCGAACCGTGAAGGAGGTGGTCGGCAGAGCCTCGCTATCTTTAAGGCCTCCGTCACTTTGTTCGATACCACACCACCTCCCAACCCTCTCTCTCGGCCAGCCGCTTCAGCTCTTTAGAGGGGTTGACCGCCACCGGATGTCCCACCAACTTCAAGAAATATCGATCGGTGTAATGATCTCCGTATCCATAGGAAGCCTTCAGGTCAACCCCGTTCTCCTCTGCAAACCTGACGACAGCTTCTCCCTTCTTGCCGCCGTATGGATGTTCGTTTTCCAACAGTCCCAGGAATTTGCCTCCTCTCTCTTCGACTTGGCTCCCGCACAGATGCTCAACGCCGAAATATTCACCGAATTTCTCCAACACAAATGAGGGCATCCCCGAGAGGAGAAAGATGAGATGTCCCTCCTTCTGATGCCATCGCACTCTCTCTCCGACCTCATTTTGGAGTACGGGAACCATCAGAGCCTCGAAGAACTCCTTCAGGATTTCCTCGGTCTCTTCGACCGACCAACCCCGGAGGTAGTATTTGTTCCCTTTCAAGACCGTCGAGATTCCCTTGGGGAGAAGAATAATCGCCCCTCGGAGGAAATTCAGGTAAGCTTTCGGTGGGAACTTGTTTCTCTGAAGGAGATATCTTATGAAGCGCCTCTCCGTGGAGGGATTATTGAAGAGAGTACCGTCGACATCGAATATGGCCGCAACTCTACTCTTCAATTCATCTCCGCGATTCTCTCGAACTGCTTTTCCACCAGCATCGGCCAGCCGTCATAGACCACCGGAATTCCCCGCACCACGCACATTATCACCACGACATAAACAATAACGTCCTTTATTGTATGGACAGCCGTCATCACAGCCTCGGGAAGATTTATCCCGAATTGCGCCTGAGCGCTTTTTAGGACAATAATCCCGGCCAGGTACGCAAATATGACCGCTTTTGAAGCCCCATAAACCGCTCGGGAGAGACGGCCGGCAGTCAAAAACTTCATAATCGGGGTTCTCATCATGGTGTCTTTGCCGAAGGCGGTCTTCCCCTTGGAGAAGGCCAGACTTCTCAGGGAGTCGATGACGAAACTTCTGGTTATGACCACCAGCGGCACCCAGTATGACACCAAGCCGATGGCGGCAAAATAGATCCAATACGCATTCTCAACTATTCTGTCGCCGGTGATGTCTAGAAGCGCCCCCAGTTTCGAGGCGATGTTCAGCTTGCGAGCGACAATCCCGTCGAGGGCATCCATGTAAATAATAACCACCACCAGGATCGCCCCCGCCAGGTCGAAGTAGAAATCGAGACTGAATAGCCCGATGCCGACAAATACCAGGATTATCCTGGCCAGAGTTATAATATTCGCTTCCATATTTTCTCCCTCCAGATATTGATTTGACCTCACCTATAATAAAAGCTTCTCCCCTCGGTGGCAACTGTCTTTCTCTTCGTGCACGGTGAGCAGCAGCTTCCTCTCTCGACGTAAGCAAACTTCCGGCATCTCCTGTCCCCTGTCTCCTGTTACCTGTCCCCTGTTTCCTGTTACCTTCTCCGTGTTCCCTGTCCACTGTTTACTGTTTGCCCGCCGGAGGCGGATCGCCTGCGGCGACTGTTTGCCATCTCGTATATACTATTTCCTATTTCCTTGATGGAACCAAACAACCAGGGTGGGGGTTGTACCCCCACCCTTTGACGGGCAGGGGTACAACCCCTGCCCGAGCTGGGATGTGTCCCCTGTTTCCTGTTCCCTGTTTCCTGTCTCCTGTTTACGCTTTGCTATTGACATTCGATTTTGTTTGGACGAAATTCAGATCGCTAAATGAGATGTTATGTTGGCCGAAAATAATCTATGATGGTTGATTTAATGACTCGCAATCTTTACTCAACTCTCGAGGAGACCGATTTGAGGTCCGCTTTAGAGAGCAAAATCAAAGAGAAAAAAGCGGTTGTGGCCATCCTGGGGCTTGGCTACGTCGGGCTCCCCCTGGCAATGGTCTGCTCCCAAGCCGGCTTTAAGGTGGTGGGAATAGACTCCTCCGAAAGAAAGATTGACATCCTGACCGCTGGAAAATCGGATGTGGACGATGTCACCAATGAGGAGGTTAGAGAATTCGTAGCTGGCGGAAAGATTGTGCCCACCTCCGATTTCTCGAGGCTGAAGGAAGCAGACTGTATCGCCATCTGTGTTCCTACCCCTCTCAACAAGACTAAAGATCCGGATGTCTCCTTCATCCTCTCTGCGGCGGAGGAGATAAAGAACAATCTCCGGAAAGGTCAACTGGTGATTTTGGAGTCGACCACCTATCCGGGGACTACCGAGGAACTGATTAGGCCGACCTTAGAATCGACCGGCATGAAGGCCGGGGAGGATTTCTACCTGGCTTTCTCACCGGAGAGGGTCGACCCCGGCAATGAGCAATACACCACCAAGAACACTCCCAAAATCGTGGGTGGAGTCGATCCCCTCTCGACCAAGCTTGCGACTCTATTCTATCGTCAGGTGGTGAACGGGGTGGTGACGGTCTCCTCCTCCCAGTCGGCGGAGATGGTCAAGCTCTTGGAGAACACCTTCCGCTCCGTCAATATCGCCCTGGTGAACGAGGTCGCCTTAATGTGCGACCGCCTGGGAATAGATGTCTGGGAGGTAATCGATGCCGCCGCCACCAAACCATTCGGCTTTCTGAAATTCTATCCCGGGCCCGGTCTTGGAGGACATTGTATTCCTATCGACCCCCACTACCTATCGTGGAAACTGAGGTCTCTCAATTATTATGCTCGATTCATCGAACTGGCCGGGGACATCAATTCGCACATGCCGGCTTACGTTGTGGAGAAGATCGGGACCGCATTGAACCGCCACACCAAGAGCTACAAGGGGGCAAAGATCCTAATCCTGGGCGTCAGCTACAAGAAAGATATCTCCGATGTCCGTGAGTCCCCGGCGCTTGACATAATGAAACTTCTGGATGACCAGGGGGCGAAGATCACTTACAACGACCCCCACGTCCCGAAGTTGAAGTCGGACCACGGAGTTCTCAAATCTGTCAAGCTCACCAAGAAGGTCTTGAACCGCTCCGACTGTGCTGTAATCGTGGCTGACCATTCCCGCTACGATTACGATTTCATTGTTCAGGAGAGCAATCTGGTGGTTGATACCCGCAACGCCACCAAGGCCGTGAAAATCGGGCGAAACAAAATCATCAAACTCTAAGATCCCCCCATCCAGATTTGAACCATATCTCAATCAAATGCTTCGCCAAGATCAATCTCCTCCTGAAGGTTCTGGGTGAAAGACCCGACGGTTATCACGAAATCTGCACCCTCCTGCAGGCCATCGACCTGCACGACGAGCTGACTCTCTCCAGAAGGCCGGAGGGGATTACGGTCAAATCATCTAGAGAGGCCATCCCTCTCGGAGAGGAGAATCTGGCATACCGAGCCGTGAAGCTCTTAGAGAGGGAATGTCAGACACCCCTGGGGGTGGAGTTATCTATTGATAAGAAAATCCCGGTCTCCGCCGGTTTGGGGGGAGGTTCCTCCGACGCCGCCGGCACCCTTTTGGGGATGAATGAACTCTACAGTCTGGGGCTGAACAAGAAGCGGTTGCAACAGATGAGTTCCCAGCTCGGCTCCGATGTTCCCTTCTTCTTCTCCGGAGGGCAGGCTCTGGCCACCGGGAGAGGAGAGAAGATCAGGGAGATTTCCTTGCCCCGAAACTATTTCTTAGTGTTAGTGAGCCCTTCCTTCGGGGTATCGTCCGAGTGGGCGTACAAAAAAGCGAAAAAAGACTTGACAACGGCAGCGAAGCTGGATAATATTTTAAAGTGGAGAGATGTAGAGACAATTGAGGAAATAATCCCCTTTCTCGAGAACGATTTAGAGGCTGGGGTTATCTGCGAATTTGGAGAAGTCGGCAGACTAAAAGGACTTTTGAGCCAAAAAGGAGCCTTGCTAGCCCAGATGTCAGGCTCGGGATCAGCTGTTTACGGGATATTTGATAGAGAGGCTCTGGCTGAGGAGGTAGCCAGTAGTATGTCCGGAGAAGTCCGGGAGATATTTGTTACCAGGCCGGTCTTGCTCCACTGAAACGTTTGGGCTCAGTTCTTAGGTTCATTCAGGAGAAGTTAAAGTGGAGATCACCAACGTCAGGATTTCCCTGCGGAGCGAGGAGAAGCTAAAAGCCTTCGCCAACATCACCTTTGACAACGCCTTCGTGGTCCGGGGACTGAAGGTGATCAACGGTGCCAACGGTTATTTTGTTTCCATGCCCTCCCGAAAAAGGGCTGACGGCAGCCACCAGGATGTCTGCCATCCGCTCAACAACGAGGCCCGCAAACAGATCGAGGACAAGGTGCTGGAGGCTTATGAGCAGGCCCTCAAGTCCAAAAGCGGGGTAGAAGAATCCTAATCTGATCGCTATTTCGCGAGTTTCTTCAACTTGCTATTCCAAGTAGCTTGGGCAAACAGAGGGGAGAGGTTTACCAACAGCAGACCTAAAGCATCAGACTCATTCAGCCTTTTTAAGCACCGAAAGCCACTCTTTGGCCTTATCTTTAGAGGGCATTTTTCCGGACAACTTGAGCTGGCCGTCGATTATCACCGTCGGGGTAACCATAACCCCGCGAGCGGCGATCTGATTCAGATCGTGCACTCTGGAGACATAGAAATCCTCTCCGTGCACCAGACCCACCTCCTCCCCGGCTTTCTGGATAATTTCCGCGGCCTTGTCGCAGCGTGCACATCCGGGACCTAGAACTTCGATCATCATGATACTTTACCTCCATCGATAGCCCCGACCTTTTACCTCAACACAACATCCTTCACGATTAGAAGGGCGGCCACACCCAAGAGAACGATCCCGAAAATTGACTTGACGGATTTCGATTTCAGTTTTGCAGCCATTAGCCTGGAGCCGGCCTGACTTCCCAAGAATACCGCAACCACACAAAGCGTCCAGAGAGACCAGTCCGGTTGCGCCGCGGCAACCATATGTGAGACGAAACTTGAACTACCCGAAAAGGTGATCACCATAGCCGAGGTGGCGGCCGCAATTTTTGCCTCCAGTCCGGCAATATAGAGTAAGGGAACGACGAAACTGCCTCCTCCCCTTCCTATCAAGCCAGCAAAGAAACCGAGGATGCTGCCGGCGCAGATGCCCAATTTGATGCGCCTGCGCGGAGAAAGACCCCCTCCCCTGGGTCGCCAACCACTGAGCATCAGGCTTCCCGCCGAGGCCGTGAAAAGGGCAAATATCAAGATAACCGGTTTGGTCGGCAAATTCACATTCAGCCAGGTACCGAAAGGGGCCAGGACTATCATGGAGAGGCCAAAGGGAATCGCCAACTTCCAGTCAATGAGCTTCCTTCTTCCGTATGTCCAGGCTGCCGAGAAGCTGTTCACCACATTTAACAGCATCCCCAAGGGAATTGCCTCGGTCTTGAAGTCCAAGCCCAACCAGAAAAGGAGAGGAATATACAGTTGTGACCCCCCCATTCCCAGCATCGAGAATAGGAACGCGATGAGGAAAAGAATAGGTGGAGCAATATAACCAGTGTTCACGGTTGTCCAGTTCTTCTTACTGTCTGTATCCTGAGCAAGGGATACAGAGATGTTTGCCACCTACGATTCTGACACCGTGCGCGAACGTCACCTCGCCGCAGCCCTCGCATTCATGCCACTCGAAGGTGCCTTTGCGGAGCTGGTAATCCATGTCAAAAACTTTTCCGACAACCAAGAGCTCCTCGTCCGGCAAAGTGGCTATCCGCTCAACCGTGTGGTCAACGATTTCCGGTTCAATGTCCTGAGGCTCTATCCCCTGGGAGCGCAATTTCACGAATTCGGAGCATAAACCCTTCTTCTGAAACTCCGGATTCGGAAAGACCCTGACCGCCCTTTTCGATTGGACATCAATCAGGGTGATAGCGTTTTTGGAGTAATCGAGGTTCTCGAGGTTGCTCTTTCCGAACGTACATCCGGTGGCAACCTGCACCCCATCGACAAAGCACATCGTGGCGTGAGCGAAGCCGGTCTCGCAGAGACAATACAGCTCCTTATTCTTTGCCCGCTCCACCCCCAGGGCCTTCATGGCCGCAAGCCCGGTGCGGATGCCGAGAGGCATCGCCGGGCATTTGTGCCCATGAAATTCGATCGCCAGCTCAAGCAGATTTCTATCCAACATTTTTGGTCTCCCGTATTTTCAAGAGGTTGCAATATCTTTGACATCGTAATGCCGGTCGGGGAGATAAAACCGGAATCCCCCCGGCTTCAAAAAAACCCCGGTACCAGGCCGCTTACGACCTTGCCAGATAATGACTTAAGCAAAGCTCGCAGCATGAAACTCATTCAGCCTCCTTAAGCGCCGAGAGCCACTCTTTGGCCTTATCTTTAGAGGGCATTTTTCCGGACAACTTGAGCTGGCCGTCGATTATCACCGTCGGG
>Ga0315547_1001498_pt1 | contig 18342 bp, 9 predicted proteins | sample SalMarSW160240MG_2_FD_202542 | JGI IMG/M metagenome (GOLD analysis project Ga0315547, IMG submission 202542) | Salt marsh sediment microbial communities from the Plum Island Ecosystem LTER, Massachusetts, United States - Salt Marsh Sediment SW1601-240 ...
GCTGCTCTTCTGGCAGCAATACTTCCAAATCCCACCAAGTGGTCACCCATCAATCCGAGTGAGTATGTAAAGGAACGACAAGAAAGGATCATGAAAGAGATGGCAACAATGCCCCTGATATAGATGATGAAAAAAATACCGGGTGCTTCGTAACCCTGTTTGAATTCGTCCTTCAAGTATTGATAACCGGCATTCGAATCCGACTATAAGACTCCTCATAGTATTAGAAAGTGGACAGAAAGCGGCCTGGGGTATGACTTATAGCAGTAGTAGAAGGTTTCGAACTGAAAGGGTCATATACATCATATTGTATGCGGCTTCATTGTTATGAATAGAAAGTTTGTTGGCTTCAGAACTTTGATATCATGAGGGTATCGGAAAAATAGATGACCCTGAGATCTATAGCAGTGATCTGCAATCAGGGCAAAACGCTGATCTGTCAGACATATCACAGGTTTTCTGGCCGGCTGATATCTTGAGGGCCTCACCAGGTATCTCAAGGCACCTAGGTGAAAAATCTATATCATAAACGGGTTTTTTACTTTCAGCCGCACTCAGTTATTCAATCCTGTAAATTAGGTCCCAAAACCTAGGTTTTTCCCTCTCGTTTGATGATCAGATCCTCCATCTCTGCATTTTCGCTCGGTCGAATGGCCAAGGACGAAAAAACCGCTCATCTAGGATGGCAAAATATAGTCAACGAGGGCGAAACGGAGTATATTAGCCATAAAAATTCAGTGTGTTACGGGCAAAGGCCCAATAGTGGACGACAATCCTCGGAAAAGCGCTTGGGATGTAAACAAAGCGGAAGACATGATTTGTGGTCCTACATATTCTAGGGAGATGCTGAAACTTTTGACATCAACTGACAATAACTGTAAATTACGATATTATTCAGAGACATTACGAATTATTTCCTTGCTGCCTAAGAAGATCACATTATGGAAACAAAACCGGTTGATGTCCTCAATATCGAAGAGCTGTCTGACTACCTAAGAATTCCCAAATCGACACTTTATAAGCTTGTCCGGGAGGGAAAAATTCCCTCCCAGAAGGTGGGTCGACACTGGCGTTTCCGAAAAGGGGCCATTGACCGGTGGCTGGAAGCAACGTGGGTGAACAAGTCCAAATCAGTAGGAGAACAGTAATGACTGAGCCGCTTGCCGATACTGTCATACAAAGGATCAGTCAGGCAGCGGAGCTATACTACCGCCTCGTAATGCTAGTGGCTCCGGCTGGCGCGGGAAAAACCACCGCGCTCCAGGCTGTTCACGAACAGACAAAGGCGCCGCTGCTCAACGTCAATCTTGAGCTCTCGCGCCGTATGCTCGACCTTACCGAGCGGCAGCGTGCGCTGCAGCTTCCCCGGCTGCTATCCGAGATGGTAAATGTGGCCCAGGCTGACGTGATTCTCCTCGACAACATCGAAATGTTGTTCGATATCTCGCTTAAGCAGGACCCGCTGCGACTACTACAGGGGCTCTCGCGGAACAAGACGGTAGTTGCAGCCTGGAGCGGCTCCATCGATGGCAAGCACATGATCTACGCGACACCGGATCACCCTGAGTACAAACGATATCCATTACGAGATTTTCTGGTAGTCAATCCCGAGGCTGCGGCATAAAGACAAGAAACAAATCTGATTATGGGTAGACGCGATGAAATATGCAGACCTTATTCAGTTCGAACCCATTGAGTCCGTGGTTCAGCTGCAGGACGCCAACGAGACCGCTACTGCCCGGCAGCTTGTCCAGACTTATGTCATCTCCGAGGAGATGGCCGAGAAGCTAGTCTACATCGTTGTTCCTCAGCTTCAGTTCGACCAGCCCATGGACAGCAAGGGGCTTCTGGTCGTGGGCAACTACGGTACCGGTAAGTCACACCTCATGTCCGTGATCTCCGCGCTGGCGGAGAACGGCGAGCTGTCATCCCATCTGAACGACAGCAGCGTGACTAGTGCTGTGGGCAAGATCGGCGGTCGTTTCAAGGTAGTGCGAACCGAGATCGGCGCTACTACGATGTCCTTGCGCGACATCCTCGTGACTGAATTGGAGGAACATCTGGCCGCCCTGGGCGTAAGCTACAGTTTCCCTTCCACCTCCGAGGTGTCCAGCAATAAACGTTCTTTTGAAGAGATGATGGCTGCCTTCCACAAGGAGTTTCCCGACCACGGCCTGCTCCTGGTGGTGGACGAGCTGCTCGACTACCTGCGTACGCGTAAAGACCAGGAAATCATCCTTGACCTGAACTTCCTGCGTGAGATCGGCGAGGTCTGCAAGGACCTGCGTTTCCGCTTCATCGCTGGCGTCCAGGAAGCCATCTTCGATAGCCCCCGTTTTTCCTTTGTGGCGGACAGCATCCGCCGCGTGAAAGACCGGTTCGAGCAAATCCTGATCGCTCACAAGGACGTCAAATTCGTGGTGTCCGAGCGCCTGCTCAAGAAGAACGCCGAGCAGCAAGCCAAGATTCGTGATTACCTAATTCCCTTCGCCAAGTTCTACGGCCACATGAACGAGCGCATGGACGAGTTCGTGCGCCTCTTCCCTGTGCATCCAGACTACATCGACACCTTCGAGCGGGTCAGCGCGGTTGAGAAACGCGAAGTACTCAAGACCTTGTCGCTGGCTATGAAGAAACTCCTCGCTCAGGATGTCCCCAAGGACTGGCCCGGGGTTATCGCTTACGATGGCTACTGGACGAACCTGCGCGAGAACCCATCCTTCCGCGCCGTGCCGGACATCAAGGCAGTCATCGACTGTAGCCAGGTGCTGGCGTCTCGCATTGATCATGCTTTTACGCGTCCGCAGTATAAAAATATGGCGATTCAGATTATCCATGCCCTATCGGTCCATCGTCTCACAACCGGGGACATTTACGCCACTCTGGGCGCGACGGCTGAGGAGCTGCGGGACAGCCTGTGCTTGTTCCAACCCGGCATTGAAGACCTTGGGGGCGATCCAGCTGATGACCTACTCTCCCAGGTGGAGACCGTGCTGAGGGAAATTCACAAGACAGTGAGCGGACAGTTCATCTCTTCAAACCCAGACAACCGACAATACTACCTGGACCTCAAGAAGACTGACGACTTCGATGCCCTGATCGAGAAGCGCGCGGAAAGCCTTGATTCCTCACAACTCGACCGTTACTACTACGAGGCTTTGAAGCGGGTTATGGAGTGTACGGACCAAACCTATGTGACGGGCTATAAGATCTGGCAGCACGAGCTCGAATGGCTGGAGCGCAAGGCCTCACGCCAGGGATACCTGTTCTTCGGCGCGCCTAACGAGCGCTCCACCGCTGTGCCGCCGAGGGATTTCTATCTTTACTTTATTCAACCTTTTGATCCGCCGTACTTCAAAGATCAGAAGAACTCGGATGAGGTCTTTCTCAAATTAGCTCATACCGATGATATCTTTCGGGATACCGTGGCGAATTACGCGGCTGCCCTCGACTTAGCATCTACTGCTTCAGGCCATGCCAAGTCCACATACGAATCTAAGTCATCGAGTTCCCTACGTGATTTAGTTCATTGGCTTCAGAAGAACATGACAACGGCATTTGAAGTTACCCATCAAGGGCGGACCAAGTCAATGAATGAATGGGCCAAGGGTAAATCAATTCGCGAGCTTTCAGGTATTGCCCCCTCCGAGCGAATCAACTTCCGCGACCTGGTTAATACCATTGCCGGTATCTGTCTTGGTGCCCATTTTCAGGACCAAGCTCCCGAATACCCGTTCTTTTCAGTGCTCATCACCGAGAGTAACCGGACTCAGGCGGCACAGGACGCCCTGAGAGCAATTGCCGGGCAGATCAGAACGAGGCAAGCAACGGCAGTTCTCGACGCGCTTGAACTGCTCGACGGCGACCGGCTTGACCCATACCGTTCGAAGTACGCTAAGCACATTCTTGCTTTCGCCAAGAAGAAGGGCCACGGTCAAGTGGTAAATCGATCCGAGTTGATCCAGGACATCCTCGGTGTGGAGTACCTGGCACCGCAAACGCTTCGACTAGAGATCGAATGGGCATTAGTCATTCTGGCAACGCTGGTCTACACCGGTGATTTGGTACTGGCCATCCCGGGCAAGAAGTTCGATGCAACCGGGTTGCCGCAACTTGCAGGGACCGGTATCGACTATTTGACTCAGTTCAAGCATATTGAGCGGCCCAAGGATTGGAATCTGCCAGCGCTCAAGGCGCTCTTTGAACTGCTCGGCCTAACGCCGGGCATGGCTCAACTGGTCACCCAGAGTAAGGAGGAGCCTGTTCGGCAGCTGCAGAAGGCCATCACCGACACCGTCGAACGGCTGGTGCTCGTGCAGCAGAGTCTGCAGACCGGTCTTTTTTTCTGGGGCCGCAGCCTGGTTGCCGAGGATGAGGCACAGAAGCTGAGAAACGAGCTGGATGAAACCAAGATCTTCATTGAGTCGCTGCAGGCCTACAACTCGCCCGGTAAGCTCAAGAATCTCCGCTATGATGTACAAGAGGTGAAAGGCCATAAAGGCGGCTTTCAGGCGCTGGAGGAGATCGAGTCGCTCCAGGAGATGGTAGGCGACCTCGGGTCCACGGCATCGTACCTCTCCACCGCAGAAGCGGTCTTGCCCACCGGCCACGATTGGATCCACAAGATGAAGGGGGCGAGGGACGAGGTGCTCGGCCAGATCGGCGATCCGGCCAAGCGTAGCGCAGCCACCTTCCGCCAGCAGACCCAGCGCGAGCTCGGCGATCTCAAGAAGGCTTACCTGCATGCCTATCTGGGAATGCATATTAAGGCGCGTCTCGGCTTGAACGAGGACGAACGCAAGGCTCAGCTCATGGGCGACGAGAGGCTCAAGGGCCTGCAGAAGCTCTCCACCATCGACCTGATGCCGCGCCAACATCTGTCGGATTTCGAGAACCGGCTGGCCGCCCTGAAGAGCTGCTTTGCACTCACCGAGCAAGAGCTGGGCGCCTCGCCAGTCTGCCCGCACTGCAACTTCAAGCCCGGCGCGGAACCAACCGCGGCACCTGCGGCGGCCATGCTGGATGGCCTGGATGCCGAGTTGGACAAGCTAATTGAGCACTGGACGCAAACCCTTTTGACCAACCTGGAGGACCCGACCACCAAAGAAAACCTGAGTCTGCTCAAGCCCGAGCCGCGCGAGCTGGTGGACGGCTTCATCAAGAAGCAAATGCTGCCGGACAATCTGAATCAGGACTTCATTCACGCCTTACAAGAAGTTCTATCCGGGCTCACCAAGGTCTCGGTCAAGACTGAGGACCTGCGCGCGGCGTTACTCTCCGGCGGCTCACCGGTAACACCTGCGGAGATGAAGAAGCGGTTCGATGAATATCTGGACGAAATCACCAAGGGCAAAGAGCCCGGCAAAGTCCGGATCGTATTAGAATAGGAATGACCAAGCCAGTGACCAACATACCAAGAACTTGGTCAGTGGCGGTGTGACCAAGCTCACATAAGAGAGAAAAAGGATGGTAAAACGTACACAGACCTCAAGGCCTGCTGAAAAGCTCTTTGCGGATAATCAGAGAGATATGTTTGAGAAGTCCTATGAAGAGCAGCTTAAGGAAGATAAGAATAGGCCGGTCGAGTGTCTTGGAATGACTTTTAAGAATGACGAGAAGCGCCGGGAATATTTTATGGAGAAGCTCCGGGAGAAACTCAAGGACCCGGAGTTCCGGAAGATCGAGGGATTTCCTGTTGGCGAAGACGAGGACATTCTTGCTCTGTCCGATCCACCGTACTACACTGCCTGCCCGAATCCTTTCCTGGAGGACTACATATTCTACTATGGCAAACCCTTCAACCCAGAAGAACCTTACAATCGAAAACCTTTTGCAGTCGACGTGAGCGAAGGAAAGACAAATCCTATCTACAAAGCCCACGCCTACCACACCAAAGTGCCGCACCTGGCCATCATTCCATCCATTCTCCATTACACAAAGCCGGGTGAAATTGTTCTTGATGGGTTCTGCGGTTCGGGCATGACAGGCGTAGCCGCGCAGTGTTGTGGCTCCTCGACACAGGACTATCGGCATAAGGTCGAGGCTGATTTCGAAAAACGAGGTCTTGAGAAACCTCAGTGGGGTATGCGGCGGGTCATCCTTAATGATCTATCTCCGGCTGCATCCTTCATTGCGGCCAACTACAACCTTCCTTTCGATGTGCGCGAATTCGAAAAGGCAGGGAAGCGCATCCTTAAAGATGTTGAGCAGGAGTTCGGGTGGATGCATGAGACGCTTCACACGGACGGGAAGACCAAAGGCCGTATAGAGTACACCGTCTGGAGTGAGGTCTTCTCTTGCCCCAATTGCGCAGGAGAAGTTGTTTTCCTTGATGAGGCGCTGGACAAAGAAACCAAGCGGGTAAAGCAGGCATTTGTCTGTCCTCATTGTGGGGCAATGTTGAACAAAAGCAATCTGGTTCGGACCTTTGAATCGCAAGTCGACCAGGCAACCGGATCTGCCTGGAGCCGTGTAAAGCTTCGTCCATCACTTATATCCTATGTTGCGAATGGAAGACGGCACGAAAAGCAGCCAGACGCTTTCGATCTTCGCATTTTGGAAAGCATTTCTAAAATGCAGTTGCCGCTGGATGTCCCGACAAACCGGTTCCCTATCGAAAACATGTACCATGGGTCGCGGATCGAGCCGAAGGGGTTCACTCACATCCACCACTTTTTCCTTCCCAGGGCCACGCATGCACTCGGCGCTCTATGGAACAAAGCCAGTGATTATCCTGACAGGCGCGTACGGCAAATACTCATGTTTCTTCTTGAAAGCCACTTGGTTAATCTATCAATCCAGAACCGTTTCCGGCCAGAGGTATCTTTTCCATACAATCCGCTCAACGGAGTCTATTACATACCGTCTCTGATAAGCGAGGCGTCTCCATTCACAGCCTATATGAATAAAATTAAACGCATAGAATCCGCATTCAATAACCATAAACCTCTGCCTGCTTTCTCTTGCATCGAAACAGTATCTGCAAGCCACCTGCAACTTCTCCCAAACAGTATCGACTACATCTTCACGGATCCACCCTTCGGCGAAAACATCTACTACGCCGACCTCAATTTCCTGACGGAATCATGGCATCGGGTTCTCACTAACGCCATACCAGAAGCCATTGTGGACAAGTTCAAGAAAAAAGGTCTCCCCGAATACCAGCATCTCATGCAGCGGTGCTTTAAGGAGTATTATCGAGTGCTCAAGCCCGGCCGATGGATGACCGTGGTTTTCCACAATTCAAGGAACGCGGTCTGGAACGCCATCCAGGAGGCGATGCAGACCGCCGGTTTTGTCGTCGCCGATGTTCGGACACTCGACAAGCAGCAGGGATCCTATCGCCAAGTAACCAGCACCGCTGTCAAACAAGACCTCGTCATCTCCTCCTACAAGCCAAACGGTGGCCTTGAGAATCGTTTTAAGCTGACCGCAGGAACTGAGGAAGGCGTTTGGGACTTCGTCCGTACACACCTGAAGCAGCTCCCGATCTTCGTCTCCAAAAACGGACAGGCAGAGGTCATTGCAGAGCGACAAAACTATCTGCTGTTCGACCGCATGGTGGCCTTCCACGTCCAGCGCGGTGTGACCGTTCCCCTATCCGCGGCGGAGTTCTATGCCGGGCTTGTCCAGCGGTTCTCCGAGCGGGACGGTATGCACTTCCTGCCCGAGCAGGTGGCCGAGTACGACAAAAAGCGCATGACGGTGCGTGAGGTAATGCAGCTCCAGCTTTTCGTCTCCGACGAGGCGTCGGCCATTCAATGGCTGAAGCAGCAGCTCATCAAGAAGCCGCAGACCTTCCAGGAACTCCATCCGCAGTTCCTTAAAGAGATCGGCGGCTGGCAAAAGTATGAGAAGCCGTTGGAGCTGTCGGAAATATTAGGAGAAAATTTCCTGCGTTACGACGGCAAGGGTGAGGTGCCGAGCCAGATTCACAGCTACCTCTCCACCAACTTCAAAGAGCTGCGGAACCTGCCCAAGGACAACGAAGGTCTGCGCGCCAAGGGTAAGGACCGCTGGTACGTGCCCGACCCGAACAAGGCTAGTGATCTGGAGAAGCTCCGTGAAAGAGCACTGATGCGTGAGTTCGAGGAATACCGAGAATCCAAACAGAAACGTCTGAAGGTGTTCCGCCTGGAGGCGGTTCGCGCCGGATTCAAAAAGGCATGGCATGAGCGAGATTACGCCACCATCATCGCCGTGGCCTGTAAGATTCCGGAAAACGTATTGCAGGAAGACCAAAAGCTCCTCATGTGGTATGATCAGGCAATGACTCGGATAGGAGGTGAATAAGGTGAATCCCTCAATGAATTGGAAAGTACAGTTTCAATCAGAAAGCAGCCATATTCAGGTGTCCGGGTTCATTGCAGCATCCGAAGAAAAATGCCGCCAGTATTTCGTGCGTCGCGTATCCGCCAAGATTGAGGAATCGGACGGGGCAGAAGAACTCCGACAGCACCTGATCGAATTGGAAACGACAGGGTTCGATTTAGTTGGACTGGTTGGGCAGATTGAATCTTCACACCGAGCCAAGGATTGGGAAATCGGTGAGGCTTTTGCCGAAATTGCACTAGAGGATGAGCACGAAGCCATGTTCCCTTGGCCGACGGGGTTCGACAAGCGAACCCGCAAAGCCAGCCTACCGGGTCCGGATTTGGTCGGGCTGCAACGCCATGCAGCCCCGCGCTTTGTTTTTGGCCAAGTAAAGTCTTCTTCCGAGAATCGCGTACCCCCACAAGTGGTTAATTCTAGAGACGACTGCCTCCGCAACCAAATGTTCCATCTGCGGCATCGCCCGGCTGATCAGCTGCAGCTTGTCAGTTGGCTGCTGGTGCGGATGCGTGGGACCGAATGGGAGAATGCCTTCAACGAAGCCTTGCAGCGCTACTCAGAGGGCGACCTGTGGCTTGTTGGCGTCCTGGTAAGTGGAAAGCGTAACCCCGTTGAAGCGGATTTAACAAACATCTGCGCTGGAATTGATCACCAGCCGGGAGCTGCGGAAGTTCGGCTTCTCGGCTTCTATCTGCCTTTTCATAAAGATGAATGGGTTGACATTATCTGCGGTAGGGAGGCGACCACATGAGCGCATTCCCCACAGATATCCTCATTGCCAAAACTGGCGGGCGGGAGGCGCTGGATCGGTCGGCCTACGATGCAAAAGTGCTGCTGGCGAAAACAGTGCTGAGGCGCATTGCTGACCGTGATTTAACAGCGCTTATGCCGATGCCACCGGAAGCAGCGAAGACTTTGGAAGAAGCCTTGCATTTGATAGAACTGCGTTGTCTCGACTTGGCCTTGGCCTGGCGTCGAGATATCCGCTCAAATGAAGGGATTGAGTTCCGTGATTACTGCTCACTGGCGTTTGATATCCGGCGGGTACTTCCGCTGGGAGATACAGAGGATGCCCATGTCAAAGGTGCCATCCGCCTGGCTGCAGTCGGGATATTGGGAGATCGGAGCGCTGACATCCGACGCTATCTCAGCGAAAATGTCTGGCCCGTGCCCGAGGTGAATGCCGACGATGCAGGATGGCCCAAGCTGATTCTTTTCCGTGTGGCAGACGCCTTTCTACGGGTAGTGCGCAAGAAGAATTGGGCCGATCTCCACGCTGTGGCTGAGGCTATTGCCTCTCTCCGCCAAAGCCAACAGTTTTACGAAAGGGAATACCTCCAACAGGAGAACGGGCTACGACAGGTGGCGGCCATTGAGCTGGTGGCCTTTTATCAACTGGCGAAAGCCGTTGAGATGCTGGGAGTGTTTGTTGGCAAAGGCACGCCTCGCACAGCACTGGATGATGTGGATTTCCATCTTTCGCGTGCCATCAAGGCAGCGGATTCAGCCGGCATCATTGAAATGGCCTTGCTCCTGCGATGGATCAGCATGGCTGCGAGAGTGCTCATTCGTTCCACTGTATGGCACCAACTTGCCGCCTATAACCGCAAGATGACGGAATTCAAGCGCGAGCTGACCAATGAACTCCAGACCCGTCCACTCTTTGAACTGCTACCCCCCCAACGCGATGCCATCCAGGAGGTCATGCATACCGGCAACCGGGCAGTGGTGGTCGAAATGCCAACCTCCAGCGGCAAAACCCTGCTGGCCGAATTCCGCATCATTCAGACGAAGGTGAATGTCGCCAATGCGTGGATTGCCTATCTTGTGCCGACGCGGGCTCTAGTCAACCAAGTCACCATTCGCCTCCGACGTGATCTCGGGCGGCTTTTGGGCTTCAAGATCGAACAGGCGACACCTGCCTACGAATTGGATGCTTTGGAAGAGGAATTGCTGCTTACTCCCGGAAGTTTCGATGTGCTGGTGACCACCCCGGAGAAGCTCGACTTGTTGATCCGCAGCGGAGCCGCTGACCAAGAAGGTCGTCCGCTGGGTTTAGTGGTTCTGGATGAAGCCCACAATCTGGGTGACGGAGAACGTGGACTTCGGAGCGAACTCGTGCTCTCCACAATCAACCGTGAGTCTCCGGACACTCATTTCTTGCTCCTGACCCCGTTTGTGCCGAATGCGGGTGAGCTTGCGACCTGGCTGGATGACGAGCGTTCCCGGAGCGTCACCCCGTCACTCGCGATCAACTGGCAGCCCAACGATCAGATGATTGCCCTCGCGTATCCAAAAGGCCGGGGAAGAGTATGGGGGTTGGAAGTGAAGCCCCTCCATGTCAGCCGGCCGCACCGTATCCCCATTGCTTTTGATGAACGTGTAACCATTGACCGCGAGCGAAATCGTGACATCACGTTGACACAGGCCAAGTCATCGAAGCTCGAAGTCTCTGCCCTCGTCGCCGAAGCACTCGCTTCCCGTGGAAGCTCTATCGTGTTGGCGTATTCTCCCACCGATTGCTGGAATCTCGCGGAGAAATTGGCTCGCATGCTTCCATGCAAGCAAAGTGACAACCTTACGTTGGTCCGGGAATTCGTGGCAGCGGAATACGGGGAGGATTTTGCTCTTCATGCCCTCTTGGGAAAAGGTGTGGCGGTTCATCACGCGGGAATATCACCCGAAGTGCGTGCTCTGCTGGAATGGCTGACTGAGGAGGGCGAACTGGTGGCGCTGGTAGCCACAACTACGCTGGCTCAGGGGGTCAATTTCCCGATTTCTAATGTTATCTTATCGACCCACTACAAATATGTTCGTGTGGGTGAAGCCCATACTAAGAAGAAACTTCGCCCTGACGAATTTTGGAATATTGCAGGACGGGCGGGGCGCCTTTTCCAAGACACACTTGGTCTAGTCATCTTCGCCTCGCAAAAGCCGGATGACGCGGCATTGGAAGGCTATGTGAATGACAAAGTGGTCGAGTTGGCTTCTGCGTTGGAACAGATGATCGAAGACACGGTAGACCGAGGTTGGGATCTGGACTTGCGCCGTTTGGTGAAGAACGATGCCAAGTGGTCAAGCTTTATTCAGTACCTTGCCCACAGCTATCGCAAGATTGGCGACCATGCGCAGTTTCTCACGGACACGGAAAAGCTGCTAAAACGGACCTATGCCTACCATCGGCTGAGTGAACATCAACCTGAATTGGCCGAGCAGTTGATCGAGTCCACCCGTATTTATGCCGAACAGCTCAACAATCTTCCTGCTGGGATCTTAACCCTGGTTGATAGCACCGGATTCTCGCCGGAGAGCATTATGGAACTGCTCCATGAAAAAGAATCCTTCATCCTCCAAGCTGAGGATTGGAGCCCAAGCCGTCTCTTCCAAGCGGATGGCGAAGGGATGAGGGGACTTGTGGGAGCCTTGCTCAAGGTACCGGAGTTGAATATCCCAACTATTGGTGGCGGAGATGGAAAGTCCATCGCCTCCATGCTGGAAATGTGGGTTTCCGGCAAGACGCTGCGGGAAATCGCCGACCGGCACTTTGCAGATGTCCCAGACATCCAAAGGCGGCTCACGGAATGCTGCCGCACTATCTACCAGACTCTAACCCACCAAGGCTCATGGGGGATTGGAGCTCTTCAGTCGATGAGCGAACTTGCAGATGCGAGCCTGTCAAAGGAAGCCAGAGCGGAAATCCGTTCGGTGCCATCCATGATCTACTTTGGTGTTCCCACCATCGAGGCGGTTCTCATGCGGAGCCTCGGTGTGCCACGGTCGATCAGCGTGGCGATGGGCAATAGGTTTGCAGGTGAAGCGAATGAAGCTGAGCCAGCACCGCGTCTTCAAAAAGCAAGAACATGGCTTGAACAAAGCTCCGCCGAAACTTGGCAAGAAGTGGCAAGCAATTCCAACCTGGCCATGAATGGCAAACGGATGCGGGATGTTTGGCATATCATCACAGGCAATCAGCCCTTGTAGATGTCATGTGGGAAAAGTCCAGAACCACATTTGAAGCCAAGAAACAGAAATGATGGATAGCTGGCGCGATCAGATCCTGAGAGAGTTTACCCCGAAGGTCGCCAGGCTTACCCTGGTGGCGGACCCCGACGGGCTCCTGCTCGAAGAGGGAATTCTTGAGGGTATCCGCGAGCGCGGATTTGAGCTGATCCCTTTTGAAGACCACATCGCGTTTCGTTACGCCTATGAATCTAAGTTCCGCTCCCGCTGGGACCGGGGCGAGCAGACGGACCTCGTTGTCGTGTTGCGATCCCAAGCCAGCGACCTCAGTTTTCTACCCTATGACCTTCTCCAGGCAGGACGCAAGCTCTCCTTCAATCTCGGCGACCTTTTTCCGAATCTCAGCTATCCGGTCGTGACAGCCTTAGACCGTGGAGATCTGGACGCCCTATACGATGCTCAGAAGCGGTATGCGCCTGGTCAGTTGGGCGACAATGCTACCAAGGAATTCATCCTTCGGCACGTCTTTGAAATAGCACCGGAGCTCATCAAGCAGCCTTCGGACCTTTTGCGGGTGCTGCTACGCCGGCATTATCGGAGTCAACGAATCCCGGCCATTCTCGATGAGCGGTTTATTCAGCTTCAACGTCAGAACAATATGTTTGACGACTGGCCCCTTGAAACTCTCGTTCCAGACCGGGAAGCCTTCTTTACATTCCTCCAGGAGCGCTGGCCGATTTTCCTCGACCGTGAGGCTGTCAAAGGGTCGTACGGCATTCAGGAAGACAAGGGGCGCTACGGTCTGTCCGTGGGTGGACCCGTGGACCTGCCTTTCGAGCACGACGACATCCGGGTCTATATCGATAACCTGTTTACCGAGGGACTGCTCCAGCCCGTGGACCATGAGCACGCAGGCGGTTTTTCCAAAACGTGGGTAGGCATCGGCGTTCGAACCGACTCCTTCGAGTACCGGTCTCGCCGCCTGGACAAACTTATCGATAGCCTACAAGCATCCATCCCAATCGAGGACGCCCGGTATGGTGACTGGTTCCACTTCGCCCGCGGATGGGCAGAGCTGGCCCTCCTGGCGAACGATCAATCCGAAGGTATTCCCGAGAAGACGAGCGAAAAAATAACGAGCCTCCAGGCACAGGCAGACAAGGATTTCAGCGCCTGGATTTCGAAGCGCTACGCAGGCCTTGTCAATCTACCGCCGGTTCCTCCGGTCATGTTGCATCACATACCTAGATTCCTTTCCCGCCAGGTCGGAGAGAACCCCGATACCAAGGTTGCACTGATCGTGGTGGATGGGCTTGCCCTGGACCAATGGCTGGTCGCTCGCGATGCGCTCGCCTCCCGGCAACCCGACTTCCGTTTTCGTGAGCAGGCCGTCTTCGCCTGGATTCCTTCGCTCACGTCCGTGTCGCGACAGGCAGCCTTTGCCGGTAAGGCTCCTATCTTTTTCCCGAACAGCATCATGACAACCGACAAGGAGCCAGCGCTTTGGGCGCAGTTCTGGGCCGATCAGGGGCTGACACCAAATGAGATCGTGTACATCAAGGGATTGGGTGGCGGCAGCCTGAAGAATCTCTCTGAAGCACTTTCACATCCCAAGGCACGAGTCGCCGGACTGGTCGTGGACAAGGTCGACAAGATCATGCATGGCATGGAACTGGGCACTGCAGGAATGCACAATCAAGTACGCCAATGGTCCCAGCAACCCTACCTAAACACGCTCCTGGATTTGCTCCTGGATCGAGGCTTCCGCGTTTACCTGACGTCCGATCACGGGAATATCGAGGCACAAGGCTGCGGCCGACCAGCAGAAGGTGCCGTGGCGGACCTCCGTGGGGAACGGGTTCGCGTTTACTCGGATGCACTACTTCGCAACAAAGTGCAGGATCGGTTCCCGAGCTCTCTTCAATGGCAGCCGATCGGCCTTCCTGAAGACTATCTCGCCCTTATTGCCCTCAACCGCCTTGCTTTTGTCCGAGACGGTGAACGCCTTGTCAGTCATGGTGGCATTTCCATTGAGGAACTCATCGTCCCTCTGGTTCAGGTCGAAAGGAGGGGCCCATGAGCTATCGTGAGAACCAGATCGGTTTCAGTCAACGAGTTCGCCTGGAGTGGCTTGAACAAACTGCCAACCTCGTGCTCGCAGAAAACGACAAACTCACCATCAGTGCCGTCCTACAGGAGCTTCTGAAGGACAAAGTGTCGGTGGGAGGGGATGCCAAGCGCGGTAACCGAGAGAAGATCATCTCCATTCTTATGAAGATATGGCACAATCCTCCTCGGGAATTGGAAGAGCTTCGTGACGACGGCATCAAGCTACTCCGGGGACTTCCACCTGAGTACCACATCGCCATCCACTGGGGGATGACCCTAGCTGTGTATCCGTTTTGGGGAGCGGTGGCTTCCCAGACCGGGCGCCTGCTAAGGCTTCAGGGGACGGCTGCAGCTTCACACGTTCAACGGCGTGTCCGAGAACAATATGGGGAGCGAGAGACCGTTTCACGGGCTTCCCGCCGTGTCCTTCGCTCTTTCATAGATTGGAATGTTTTGAATGAGACGGGTCAAAAGGGCATATATTCCCAGGGAAATGTAATTTCAATTCAAGACTCGCGGCTTATTGCCTGGTTTGTAGAAGCTTCTTTACATGCTCGGGAGAATGGTTCCGCTCCCATTAAAGACTTACTCGACAGCTCAGGCCTATTCCCCTTCCGTTTGGGGCATGTGCCTGTGGAACGATTGGCATCCAAATCTCATCGTCTGGATTTGCTGCGGCATGGGTTGGATGACGATTTAGTGATGCTGCGCAGAACGGGATAGGCTTTTGGAAAATATGGGCGTGCAATCCTACCAACCTTGATCACGGTTTATATGCTTTTTTATGGCCAGTTCACAGAAGGAAATAGTCGAGAGTGTTCCCTAACAATATCAACAGATCTCAGCCTTCGTTCATTTGGAGATATTTGTTGCATATCACAGCCGCACCCAAACCTGTGATAAGAGAATAATACCCAATAGAAATCATGCAATTTGAAATCTGAGGTTTCTTGCCACGATCTAGACTTGAGAACAAACCGGAAACCATTGGATATCGTTCAGGTATAAAAGTCGATTTGAGTATCACAAGGGGTTGAATATCCTTTTAGTGGGTACAATATCTTGTATACAGCTGGATTCACACTATTCGATTGATTTCGTGCCATAGGTGATAAACGGAGAAAGCTCATATGTGATCGGAGCTTCATTTGGTAGGCCTAACGTTATCGACCTTTCGATTTCCATTATCGCAATAAGCTTTAATACCAGCATTGTTCGAGGTGTAGGATTATTTCTCCAGCTCCTCCCTGACAGCCATGCCTATCTTTTCCATGGTGTAAGGTTTCCGTATGTACTTCCCTGCGCCCAATCTTTGCGCCTCTTTGACCCGGTCTGTCTCAGAGAACCCACTCGCAATGATTGCCTTTTGGTTCGGGTGGAGCTCGAGGATTTTGCGATAGGTCTCAAGGCCGTCGATGCCCGGGTCCATGATCATATCTAAAACCAGGAGATCTGCTCGGCGGTCTTTTAGATAAGTAATAGCCTCCTCTCCGCTCGAAACGGTACTTGCCGAGTATCCCAGCTCGGAGAGTATCGTTGCCGCAATGTCACGCTGCTCTTTGACATCATCTATCACTAAAATACGCTCCCCCCTGCCCTTATATTCATCAGGTGATCCATGAGGCTTATCTTTGGTTCGCCTATCTTTGGTTGCAGGGAAATAGAGGGTAAAGGTGGTTCCTTTGCCTTCGGTACTTTCAATATCGATGTATCCTCTATGGTCTTTTATCGTTCCCCACACCACGGCCATGCCTAAGCCGGTGCCGCTTCTCCCCATTTTTTTCTTGGTGTAGAAGGGCTCGAAGATTCTCTCTATATCTTCTTGGGGAATACCAACCCCGGTATCAGAGACCGAAAGGACCACGTAGTCGCCTTCTGGTACCTGCTCATAGCCGTGTAGGGGCGTGTGAATATATCGAGTCTCGGTGGAAATCGTAATGGTTCCCCCTTCTTCCATGGCCTCAGCTGCATTGGAGACCAGGTTCATAACCGTCTTGGCGAGGTGGACCTCGGAGCCTGAGATATTGAAAAGATCTCCTGAAAGATCGGTCTCGATAGCTACATGGGGATGGAATGATCTGAGTTTGTCACACTCGGGGCTTTTCAGGTATTCGGTGATAATCTCATTGAGGTCCACCACTTCAGTGGTAGGAATCCCTCGCCGTGCCAGGGTCAGCAGATCCTGCACGATGGTAGCTGCTTTTTGCCCCGAGTCCCGCATGGTAGCAATGGGCTTTCGTAAGGGGCTGTCTTCGGGGAGCTGGAGCAACAGCAGGTCAGGGTATGCAACAGCACCGGAGAGGATGTTGTTGAGATCGTGGGCCACCCCGCCTGCCAAGGTCCCGAGTGTCTCCATCTTCCGGGCTTGCTGGAGCTGTGTTTGAAGGTTTTCTTTCTCCTTCTCTGCCCGTCTTTGCTCGGTGATGTCGCGGGCAATGCCTACGATGCTGACAACTACTCCATCCTTGATGAGCGGAGTGGAGCTGAACTGGCCTGTTAAGGATTCGCCTGATGGCGAGAGAACGCGCAGTTCATAGATCGGTACCGCTTCTCCCTGCAAGATATCGTGCATGCCTTTCATTGCGAAGGGCAAATCGTCTGGATGAATGAGGAGAGTAAAGGACTTGCCAATCCATTCAGCCCGGGGCCAGCCGGTAATGGTCTCAAACGCAGGGTTCAGAGAGGTGATAATTCCATCGGTGGAAAGAGTGAAGATGATATCCATTGCAGCCTCAATTAGGCTTCTGTACCGGTGCTCTGATTGATGAAGCGCCTCCTCTGCCCGCTTGCGTTCATTTATTTCTTCCTTCAGGCGCTTGTTTGCTTGCACCAGATCTGCCGTACGTGCCTCAACCCGCTTCTCCAGCTCATCATGTGCTCGTAGCAGCGCCTCCTCCGCCTGCCTTCGCTGCAGGGCCACCGCTGCCTGGTGTATAAAGGTCTCGATAAGCTCTCTGTTTCTCAGACTCGATCTTACTCCGGCCTTACGGCGCGTGATGATAATGGCGCTGCCAAAAAGGTCCCCTTTCCAGGCAAAACCTATTCCATATATGTTGCCTAAGCCGAAGAGTTGCTCGATTGCCCGGCAGGTACTCTTTGGTATGCTGCCAAAAGAAAGTTCGTACAGACCCTTCGGTCCCTCGACCAGCTTACCGCTCAGCAAGGCACGTCTGCCTTCCTCATCGGTTATAGGGTATGTCATCTTCAGGGGATCTCTGCCCATCAAAGTAAGAACCCTATTGGTGTGTTTACCAAACCCCACGAGCGCTCGGGTGCAAATGCTGTCAGATTCCTTATCATAGGAATTGATAATCACCACGGCCTCTCCAGCGAGTTGTTTTAGCTTTTCGCCGATAAACTGGTAGATGTTCTCTTCATAGGGAAGCTCAACCAGCTCCGTCGCGGTTTGTGACAAAAACGACATGTTCTGATCAGTCTGGTTTCGCTCTTGCTGTGATGCTTCAAACTGGGCGATCCTCTTGCGCAATAGTGTCAGTTCATCTATGAGTTGCTCTTTTGTCTTAGCTTCATCTTTCATCGTGTGCCTTCTCCATCCTTGTAAGTACTTCGGTTGCTTTCGGAGTGAGATAATTCTGATATTCCACCGAGCAAATCCCCGGCTACAATCTGTTCCATTTATGAGCCGGCACTTCGATTATTTCCTTAACACTTTTTATTAGCTTTGAACGTCTCCTGTTTTGGTTTCATGCCATAACTTAAAATATCCTTAAATTTCAGATTACATACAGCATTCCAAATATCAACCACTTTTTATAGGCTATTAGTCCAGCGTAATTCCTGCGAAGAGATTACAGCAGATACATTCATCTTGAAGCTTTTGTAACTTCTATAATTTCTTGACAAAATCGCCATTCAAAATTATCCTCACCACAAAAACAGGAGATATCCATGACCCTCACGAAGGAACACATTATCGATTCC
>Ga0315547_1001499_pt1 | contig 18341 bp, 22 predicted proteins | sample SalMarSW160240MG_2_FD_202542 | JGI IMG/M metagenome (GOLD analysis project Ga0315547, IMG submission 202542) | Salt marsh sediment microbial communities from the Plum Island Ecosystem LTER, Massachusetts, United States - Salt Marsh Sediment SW1601-240 ...
CAATAATGCCAGACGTTAGTATAATTACAGAGGTTAGTATACGGGTAGGAGGAATTCAAGATGCCATTTAAAATGGGGCCGTGGGAGATAGCTCTCATCCTGGTGATAATCCTCATCGTCTTCGGCGTGGGGAAACTGCCGCAGGTCGGCAACGCCATCGGCAAGGGAATACACTCTTTCAAGAAAGGCCAGGCCGGCGAAGATGAGGAAGAAAAGGACAAGGAAGTAGCCGCCGCCAGTCCTAAAAAAACCACGAGAAAGAAAGCCACCAAGAGCTAGGCTTACAATCACTCCGCAGGAACACGAATTCAAAAAACTACTATCTTTACCGGTAACGACTGGTAAGGACAACACGACAAAAGGTGAGGGATGGGATTTCTCGGCATAGGTTCATGGGAGATACTGCTCATTATCGTTTTAGCGCTGATAGTACTGGGGCCGGCCAAGCTGACCGGTTTTGCCAGGACGCTGGGAAAGACGGTGCGCGCCATCAGAAAAGCCAGTACCGACCTTACCTCGGCGGTTACCCGGGAACTGGATAAGGCCCAGGAAGAACCAACGAAAGAAGAAAAACAAAGTCAGCCGTCACCAGATGCAAGCGAACAGGGGCCGGAAGTCGAAAAAACCGGCCCGACCGACCGGGAGAGGCACCCCTGAAAATGTCAGCAGGCGAACAGAAGCTCACTCTCCTCGGCCACTTCCAGGAATTGCGCAGGCGTCTCATCCGGAGCGTCATCGCCGTCGCCGTGGCGGCAGCCATCTCATTTATCTTCTACGAGTGGATATTCTACATCCTGATTCGACCGGCCGAAGGCATCAACCTCGTCTTCACCGAACTGACGGAGATGATAGGCACCATCATGAGGGTATGTCTCGCCAGCGGCCTTATCATCGCCATACCCTACCTGACCATACAGGCAATCCTGTTTATACGACCGGCGCTCACCCGGAAAGAGGAGAGATACGTATACCTGATACTGCCCTGGATTGCGATAATGTTCCTGGGGGGTGTTGTCTTCGCGTATTTTATCCTGATTCCACCGGCCATCGGGTTTTTATACACCTTCGGCAGCGATATCGCCTCGCCGATGATAAAAATCGGCAACTACATCGGCATCATCACGCGGCTGCTGATAGCCATCGGGCTGGTCTTCGAGCTGCCGGTGGTAACCACCTTCCTGGCCCGGATAGGCATCGTCAAGCCGGAGTGGCTGGCCAGCAAACGGAAGGTGGCCATTATCGTCGCTTTCATCCTTGCGGCCATCATCACCCCCACCTTCGACCCCATCAACCAGAGCCTGGTGGCCGTGCCGCTGATTGTGCTGTACGAGATGAGCATCTGGCTAGCGAAGCTGGTGTACCGCAAGAAAGGCGAGGCGGTTGTAGTTGAAGAGGCACCGGCAGAATAACGCCGGCAGGCAGGCCTTGATACTTCCAAATGAGGTAATATAATATATACTTATCCAGATTAAGGGAGCGGATGAGTCCCGGTGGGCTTCGCGGACTTCAACTCCGTTGGGGGGCATTTATGATGTCTTCGGTGGGTTCGACTCCCATGCGCTCCCGCCAGTGCAGGTGCACTTCTCGGTTTTGCTCGAAATATTAAACAACGTGCCATTAGTGGATGAAGTAATTACCGAAGACGACGACATCTTCAAGAGCTCTACATAAATTGCTGCGAGCCGTCCAAAAACCGGCCATTTCAGTTAATCGCTAGTGACTTTTTTTCTTTTTTTATCTTCCTACATGGTTCTTCCCGCCGACTCATGATATAAAAGTCACATACAATCCCCGCATTATGTTAGTAAAATCATGATAAATTTGGTAAACTAGTTATATATGGAAGGAAGGGGGTGCAGGACATTATGAAGATAAAGGACATCACCAGGATTAATGGACGGGAAATTATCACGGTGGGCCCTAACGATACCACCACGCAGGCCATAGATAAACTTTTTAACCATAAAATAGGCGCCCTGCCGGTATGTGAAGCCGATGGCAAGCTGGTGGGAATTATCTCCGAAAGAGATATCCTGAACGGCCTGCATCAGCGCAGCAAGGATATTAATAACGCCAAAGTAAAAGACCTGATGACCACGGACGTTATCGTAGGAATCCCGGAAGACGATATAGAGGAAATTATGAAAACAATGACTGAAAAAGGCGTCAGGCACCTCCCGGTAATGGTCGGGCCCAGAGTTATCGGCATGCTGTCCATAAGAGACGTTATCGAGGAACGGCTTACCGAGGTTCACACCCAGGTTCGCTATTTGAACGACTATATCGCCGGGGGCTACGTTTAAACTTCGGATTTAACCTGCACGCCCCACCAGCATAACCATATAAATAGTCTTTACATGGTAAGGTCACTGCTGGTGGGTTTTATTTTTCCGGCGGCCTATCCTGAGGTGTTACGAGAAAAACCGGCACCTGCGCGGCGTGGAGAATCTCATCCGCCACGCTTTCCCGTACCCAGCGGTGAATCCCGGAGAACCCGTGAGTGGCCATAATAATAAGGTCAACGTCGCTTTTACCTACATATTCGGCGGTAGTTTTGTCAGGCTTACCCACGATTACCACCGGCGTTATCTTAATTTTCCTGCCTTTGAACTGACCGGCTAGTTTCCCCAGATATTCCTCAGCCAGCCTGACGGCGTCCTGTTCGATATGTTCCCTGTTTTCGGGGATGACCTGGGCTTCCAGGCCGCCCGCCATATGAAAAGGCTTTACCACGCGTAAAAACACGATTTCATTGACGTGCGAGACCTTGATGAACCATTTCACATAAGGAATTACACACTCGGCCATCTCCGAGCCATCAAGCGGGACCAGTATCTTGGTATACATGCTCCATCCTCTCTAATACGACAAACTACGGGGAAAACGAGTTGACTACCCGTATTTATTATACACTAATCCCCCGGCTTGTTGCCGAAGAATACCTTGGTATGAGGCCAGGGTATCTCGATACCCACTTTATCAAACTCCTTCTTGATGCGAAGCCTCAACTGCCCCATGACATTCCACTGCGCCAGGGGTTTCACGTCACCCAGAATCTTGATATCTATACCGGAATCGCCCAGTCTGTTTACCCTGAGCACCTGAGGCACCGATTTGATAACCTTGCGCCACTCTTCTTCCTCGGCCATCTCCTGACAGACCCGATTTATCACCTCGATGGCAAAATCGAGGTCGGTTCCGTAAGCTACGGAGACATCGAGGTTGACCCTGGCGAAGTGCCTGGAATAGTTGCTGGCTACCCGTATTTCGCCGTTGGGTATGTGGTGCACGATTCCATCGAGGTCGCGGAGCACCGTCTTTCTCAGATTGATTTCTTCTACCAGTCCGGCGACATCAGCCACCCTGGCGACATCGCCTACCCGGTACTGGTTCTCCATGAGGATAAAGATGCCGGCAATGAGGTCTCTTATCAGGTACTGCGCGCCGAAGCCGATGGCAATACCAGCTACACCGAAGCCGGCCAGGATGGGGCCAATAGAAACACCGAGTTCGGAAAGTATCATGAAAATTACCAGCAGGATAATAATAATCCTGCCTATACCCAGGAATACACCCTGCAGGGTATCAGCCCGCCTCTTGAGCCCCTCCCGGCTCTCGCCTTTCCGAGGTCTCGTCATGATGCGGCGTACCAGCGGCGGTACAGTCTTTTTAAGGACAATCCAGAGCACAATCCCCACGACCAGAATAACAACAACCTTCAAGCCATGGGCGAGAAACCACGTCTTGACCATGTCCGGCACAGCGAGAGCTCGCTTGCCTTCCTGGGCCAGGGCGAGAGCCATAAAAGCCAGAACCATAATCACGATGGCAATTCCCTCTAAAGTCCAGAAGATAGCGTTGATATTACCCCAGAGCTTGTGCTGCCATTTTTCCGGCTCAATCCTGGAAAACCAGCCTCGAATTCTGTCATTAAAAAAGAGGAGTAAAACTACTACTACGCTGGCTAAAATGAGAATCCATATGCTGTTATCAGTAAACCATCCCCACATGGCTGAGACCTCCTCTATTGCCCGAATAGAGATATTATACAACAAACTGTAAATCATATGCTCAAAGGATTATATAGGTAGCGTGGGGACTTGACAACTATTCCCAAGGCCCCTATACTTGCGATAGCACTTTAATAATTCATAATACGATTTGAGCTATCGAGAGATGCGGTTAGAGAACTGGCTCGGTGAACCGCACGGCAACCTTTTAGTCTTTCTTTGAGGTGCCAAAGCCAGACCCGAATGGGTGCGATAGGTCGTAGTACAATCTGCGAAAAGGGAAGACGGCTAACCTCCGTTTGGAGGTATTTTATTGCCCTCTTATAGCCACTTTCTCAATAGCTTCAAGCTAGAAAGGAGGTGGCTAATCTATTTACTTTAACGTTTTTTTTAATACTGAAGCTTAAAAACTATTTTAAGAAAAGGGGGTAAAATGGACTTTATCGAACTGTTTTGGAGAGTTTACAAGGGTAATCGTGTAAGAAGCCGACGCTCAAGTGAATACGTAATTTATACCCGTCACGTGTCACAAGCCAATATTGATTGGGGACAGATTGATAATTTACCAAAAGCAGTATTGATTTGCTATTACAATAATCCGTATTTAATAGAGGACTTGAGTAAAATGAAAATCTGTTTCAATTGTTTCAAATTGCACGGTCAGGTAAGGATTGGAGGTAGCGGAGTAAAAAGGCAGGAATGCCTATGCACAACAAATAAGATAGAGAACAAATGGGACGGTTATGATTTCAATATAAAATACGAGACCTGCCATTGCTGCGGACTAGAAGTCATACCAAGTGGTTCAAGATGGTCCGTCTTGTATTGTAAGGACTGTAAAAATAGAATTATGGAGTTAAACGCGAAAGTCAGACAATGCGTTATTCCAATAGGCAGACATAGTCTGATGAATCGCATATACCTTAATGGACAGATGCCTGTATCTGCCATTGGTCAGTTTGTATCTGCGGTTAATAAGATGAATAATCTATTAGAGTTAGTAATACAACATCATAAGGATTTTTTAACAAAGCAGTTAAGAATTCTTAACCTCACGAAGGATGCGCCAGTTATAAAACTTATTCTACAAACCAATGATCAAGAACTCAAGCAAATAAAAATCGGGGCTTTCTTTGAGCTATTGGCTGCGTGCACTAATATGCCAGTTGATGAAGTGAAATTATCATACAAAGAACTGATGAGTTAGTCTGGTTTTCAATAAGAAGTATATACGTTCTACGTGAATACTTTGCCTTATTGTTTATATTTGGTAGTTGACAGTTAATGTCAATAATGTTAAATCTTAGGCATAAGAACAAGGCAGCATTAATGGAGAAAATATGTAATGCTGGAGGAAAAAGATGACAAGATGGACATCGCTTGTTAAAAAGTATCGCATATGGGTCGTGTTGGCCGCATTTATAATCGTTGTCATTATAGTCAGTCGCTTAATGTATTGGTTAGGTAGTATTAGTTTCATTTGGGTTATGTTATGGCTTACGATAGCTTTAGGAATACTCGCTGCTTATATCTACCCGTTTATTAACACGAAAAGCCCTATTAAATCTTTACTAGCAACCCTTCTGTTTTGTCTATTAGTTGGCGGAATAATAGTTACTGGCGTTTTTTCGTACTTTTCGGCTCCAGATCTCAGTACCAGCGATGTCAAGACTGTAATTTCCCAACGCCTTAATGGTAAAGCAGCCTCTGCAGAATATAGGGGTGATGGAATATGGCGAGTTAAATTTATAAGTGGTGGGTGGGTAAGGTATTTAGATTATAACGAAAATACTAGTCAAATAATAAATATAGTTAAATAACCTTAAAAAATATTAATTGGTCGAGAGGATCGTTCTATCTAACATACGCAGAGCGTGTCTAATACAGCACCCTGTCGTCGCCGACGCGGCGGGTCACTTTTTCCCGGTCCAGGTACTCCAGCAGGGCCTGGGCATACTTGCGGCTGGCCCCGAACATGTCCCTCACTTCACCTAAACTTATCTTACCTTTATCCTTAATCTGGACCGTAATCTTCGCCAGCATTTCACCGTAGGCCGACTTTGAAAAGACAACGCTATCGCTGACTTTCACCACCCTGCCCTGCTCGATAAGCATGTTAAGCAGGTCGGGCTCAGGTATGAGTTCGCTGGGGGGAGCGTAAGGGTTATCCACCAGAGATTTCAAGAAGGCGTCGACTTTCGCCTGCTGCGTCGGGGTCAGCCGGACGCTGTGGGAGGGCAGGCGAAGATAGCCGCCGTCCTCGACGAGGCTACCCCGGCCGACGAGGTTGGCCAGCGCCGCCGAAACATAGCTGCCCAGCTTCAAACGGCTGGTCAACTCCACTTTAGGCATGCCGGTACGTGCCGGGAACTTACGATGATAGTCCGTAAGCACCGCCACCGCTTTTCCGACCAGGCGCTCCCAGCCGGCCGCCGTTAAGAGCAACCGTTGCTTGCCTTCACCCATGGCAACCAGCTGTCCCTGCTGAATAAGGGATTCTACGGCCGACCCGGCATCACCGGCCATAAGATTACTCTGGGCAATCAGGGCGGAAATCTCCAGTGGCTGCTTCGTCTCCAGCAGCGCCATGATTACCTCCTCGGTGGTGCCCTCTTCCCTCGCCTTCAGGTTCCGAATAACCTCCGGGCGCAAACGCCGCAGTCTTCTAGCATGGGCATCGATAATGCCGCCGCCACCCAGCGTCTCCATGGGCGAGCGGATAATATAGCGGTCGCCTTTGATGGCGGCTACCGGCCTGTCCAGCGCCAGCTGCGCCCAGGTAGAAGCTCCCGGCTTGAGCTCATCCCCTTCCAGCAGGCGCACCTTGGCCATCGTTTCCGCCGCGCCGGTATGAAAGCTGACCGTGGTGCCATGCCGCAAAGGACGCTGTAAATAAGAAATGAGACTAAGTTTCACCGTTACCATCCTGGTAGCCTTCAACCAGCCGGGCCTGGCGACCACGTCGCCGCGCTGCAACTGGGAGGTGTTAACCCCGACAAGGTTCGCCGCCACGCGACTTCCGGGAGTGGCTGTTTCGATTTTCGATTTATGCGTTTGCAGTCCGCGGAGTCGCGACTTCAGGCCGGAGGGGGCAATCTCCACCTCCTGCCCTACCGAAAGCGTGCCGTCAATCAGCGTGCCGGTAACCACCGTACCGGAGCCGGACATGGTAAAAATTCTGTCGATAGGGAGTCGCGGCCGCCCCAGGTCATGCCTGGGCTCGGTGGTATCCAGAAGCTCGTCGATGGCGGCTACCAGCTCCGGCAGTCCCTCGCCGGTCACCGCCGAGACAGCCAGGACGGGAGCACCTGATATAGACGTATCACCGATGATTTCCTCCACTTCCATCCTGACCAGACTCAGGAGCTCGTCGTCCACCAAGTCTTTCTTGGTGATAACGACAATACCACGCCGCACGCCGATTAAATCGAGGATGGCCAGGTGCTCCTTCGTCTGGGGCATCACGCCTTCGTTAGCGGCCACGATGAGCAGGGCCAGGTCGATGCCGCCGACGCCCGCCAGCATGTTCTTGACAAAGCGCTCATGGCCGGGCACGTCAACGATACCCACCTCCCGTCCGCTTGGTAGCTTGAGCCAGGCAAAACCGAGGTCGATGGTCATGCCCCGCTCCTTCTCCTCACGCAGGCGGTCGGGGTCTATCCCGGTGAGGGCTTGAACCAGGATTGATTTACCATGGTCAATATGACCGGCCGTACCCAGTACAAACATCTAAACTACCTTCATTTTTTGCGAAACCCAATCCGCTAGTATCTTTTTGAGTTCATCCTTAGATTTTGCTTTTTTAACAGTTGACAAGAGTTCTATACCCATATCAACAAACCTTTCAGAACTCGCTAATGAACCATGAAGTGGTTCAAATCTAGCAATCCTTTCTTCTAGAATCCCAAGAAAATATTCAAGCCATTCATAGTTATCTTTGGCAAATTCTTCTGGTAGTATAAACTTACCTTTGAAAAAACTGACATAAATACCGAGTTGCTTGAACTTATCTGTAAGAGGTTCAATACCTGATGGAAATTCAGACTCGTAACTCTTACCCAACACACTTAATAACTGTTTACCATAAACAGTCCAAACTCCTAGTTTAAATCTGTGCGATTGAAACTCGTTCCAAGCTTTATGCCAAGCCTCGGTATCATCCTTATGATAGAGAATCATATTGCATATTAGCGGAATTTTACCTAGTTCTTCCAAAGCCAATATTGCGAGACTAAGTGCTCTTGCGAAGTGGTCATTTTCTTTTAATAGCTTAGCCTCATCCACTAGAGCTTTCGCATTCATGTAACACAAATGCATTCCTGTTGCTATCTGTTTCTTGTTAAGAGGCTGACCTTTGAAACCAGGCAGGAAATTTTTCATCTCTAACTATTGTTGGGCTTTTAAACTAGATGCCAAATCCCGCAGCACCTTGAGCACAATCTCGTTTTCGTCCGGGAGCACGGTGCGCGGGTCGAGAAGGAGCACATCTCTATCGATGCGCCCGATGACCGGCACTTCCCGGAGGCGGAGTCGCTCGCTGATTGTTTGAGCTGTATTCTTCCTACCGCCGCCACTGATAGCCACTAACCTCGTCGGCAGGCTATCGCCGGGCAGGCTGCCACCGCCCACGACCGTCTCCCCCGGCACCACCCGGGCCATACCGCCGAGAGCTTTCTCCCATCGAGCGGCCCGCCGCACGATATCTTTCAGCGGGGTGGCAATCATGCGCCACACGGGGATTTTAGTCGTGGCTTCTTCCTTAATATAGTGAATGAGAGTGACCGCCAGACCGGCGAGTCGCGTTTTATCAATGCGCACGGCACGAGCCAGCGGGTGTTTTCTGAGTCTGTCCACGTATTGTTTATCGCCGACGACAATGCCCGCCTGAGGCCCGCCCACGAGCTTATCGCCGGAGAAAAAGGTCAGTGCGGCACCGGCCCGCACACTCTGCTGAACCATCGGCTCCGGGGCGAGCCCGTACACAGTCGTATCCAGAAAGCAGCCGCTGCCCAGGTCGTCCAGAACGATGATACTATTCTTCCTGCCGATCTCCACCAGTTCTTCAAGGGTGACTTCGCTGGTAAAGCCCACCAGGCGGAAATTACTTGAGTGCACCCGCATCAGGGCTACCGTCCGCTCGGTTATGGCCTGCTCGAAGTCGCGGGCATAGGTGCAGTTGGTCGTCCCCACCTCGACAAGCTTGGCGCCGCTCTGCCGCATGACGTCGGGGATGCGAAAGCCGCCGCCGATTTCTACCGCCTGCCCCCGGGAGACGATTACCTCTTTGCGCCGGGCCAGAGCCGTCAGTCCCAGAAGCACCACCCCGGCGTTGTTATTGACGACCAGCGCCGCCTCGGCCCCGGTGAGCTGGCACAGCAGCCCCTCGACATGAACAAGACGCTCCCCCCTGGAGCCGCTCTCCAGTTTGAACTCAAGGTTGGAGTAGCCTTCACTGACCGCCTTCATGGTCGCCAGCGACTCCTGGCTGAGGGGAGCGCGGCCGAGGTTGGTATGCAGTATTACGCCGGAGGCATTGACCACCCTCCGTAAGGTCGGTTTTTCCAGAGCTTCCAGCTGATTTACTACCGAAGCCACTATCTTTGACATGGAAGCGCACGGTTTCCCGGCCGCTATGGACAGGCGTTCACGCTCAAGGCACTGCCTGATAACGCTTACCAGCAGGTCGTGCGGGTATTTCCCGGCAAGCTGGCTGAGCCTCTCATCGGAGAGGACCCTGTCCACGCCGGGTAGCTGCCGGAACTCTGTCTCCATAGGCCTTATTCTACACAATATATAATCATACTTCAAAGTGTAAACGTCTGGGGTATATAGTTTTATTAATTTATACCTCACCCCCTAACCCCCTCTCCAATCAGTTACAATGAACGAAACCCGAAGAAAATTTAATTGGAGAGGGGGAAGAAATTAAAAAGAGGGGCTAGCGCCCCTCTTAAACGCCCCGCTTCGGGGTTGGGGGGATATCGTACAGGATAAGCCAACATGATACGAGGACGGCCCCGCCTACGCTAAAGCTACGGCGGGCAAGCTGGGTGGGAAAAGATAACACTGAGGGACCAGGGGTGAGGTATAAACCATCACCCAAAACAGAACCAAGTTGACAGGAAATACGATTGATGATAAACTGAACAAAGTTTACTATTTTAGTCAACAATGGAGTCAGGATATTGAAACTTTCGACGAGAGCCCGTTACGGGACCAGGGCGCTTCTGGACCTGGCCCGGCACGGAGGGGAAAAACCGGTACAGCTGAAAGACATCGCCGGCCGACAGAATATTTCGCTGCACTACCTGGAGCACATCATCGCTCCGCTGGTGGGCGCCGGAATAATCAGGAGCACCCGCGGCGTTCGCGGCGGCCTGCGACTCACCAGGCACCCGAAGGATGTCAAGCTCATCGAGGTGATTCAGCTCCTCGAAGGTAGTATCACACCGGTGGACTGCATCAGCAACCCGGAAACCTGTGACCGTGCCGATATCTGTGTCACCCGCGATGTCTGGTGCGAGATGAAAAAGGCCATTGATACCGCGCTGGAATCGGTAACTCTGCAAGACCTGCTGGAAAAACAGAGGCGGAAAGAAACATCGGTAAAGCAGAGCGTATGACAAATAAGGTATAATTACAGTAGAAGCGAGACCTGAACGACTCTATTACCAGGGTGAAAAAGGAAATATTTTCGTGTTTAATAACCTGAGAGAAGACATCAAGACGGTATTTGCCAAAGACCCGGCCGCCAGAAGCGTGCTTGAAGCTATCCTCTGCTACCCCGGCCTGCACGCCCTCTGGGCACACCGCGTGGCGCATTATTTATGGCGACACAAGCTATATCTCATCGCCCGTATTATTTCACACATTAACCGCTTTTTTACCGGGATTGAAATCCACCCCGGAGCCAGCATCGGCCGCCGCTGCTTTATCGACCACGGCTCCGGCGTGGTCATCGGGGAGACCGCCGAGATAGGCGACGATGTCCTGCTGTACCAGGGAGTGGTGCTGGGCGGAACGACCCTGGAAAAAAAGAAGCGCCACCCTACCCTGGGCAATGGCGTCGAGATGGGCAGCGGGGCCATAGCCCTGGGGCCCATTACCATCGGCGATGAAGCCAGGGTAGGCTCAAGCTCGGTAGTCATAAGGTCGATACCGCCGGGAGTCACGGTCGTGGGTATCCCCGGTAGAGTAGTCACCAAACGCGAGAAACCGGCCATGGACCTGGAGCACGGCAAGCTGCCCGACCCGGTTTCCGAGGCTATCAGAGGCATCTTAAAAGACCATCACCGTCTGGAAGAACGATTGAAACAACTGGAGAGTTCAATCGGCACAAACTCTTCCCGGCAAGAATCAAAGGAGAAGCAAAAAGCGGAAAAAACACCCGTTGAAAGTCAGGTGAATCGGAAGGAGTCTAACGATGGATAAGTTCAGTCCCGTTGGGGAAAAAGAAATAACCCGCGCCATAGTCTCTGAGTTTACTACAGAATTTAACGAATACGTGGAAAGCGACTGTATTATTGTCGGCGGGGGCCCCAGCGGACTGGTCGCCGGCCGCGATATCGCCAGAGCCGGGAAAAAAGTGGTTATCATCGAACGCAATAACTACCTCGGCGGGGGGTTCTGGAGCGGGGGTTATCTCATGCCCAAGGTAACCGTAAGACACCCCGGCGAAAAACTGCTCGACGAGCTGAACGTCCCCTATAAAGTCGTCAGTGAAGGGCTGGCCGTCTGCGATGCCCCCCACGCCTGCGCCAGCCTCATTGCCGCTGCCTGCGCCGCCGGCGTTAAAGTTATAAATATGACCATGCTCGAAGACCTGGTGGTCAAGGAAGGGAAGGTATGCGGGGCCGTCATCAACTGGTCGCCGGTGGCTTCGCTGCCGCGGCAGGTAGCCGCCCTCGACCCGGTAGCCATCGAGGCGCCGGTCGTGATTGACGCCACCGGGCACGATGCCAGCGTCGTCAAAAAGCTGGAGCAACGCGGCCTGATTAAGACCAAGGGCGAAGGCGCCCTTTGGATTGAGAAGTCGGAAGACCTTATCGTGGAGCATACCGGGGAGTGCTTTCCCGGCTTAATCGTCACCGGCATGGCGGTCGGCGCCGTCTACGGACTGCCCCGGATGGGCCCCACCTTCGGCTCCATGTTCCTGTCCGGCGAAGCGGCGGCCAAGGTCACCCTTGAGAAATTGAAGTAATGAAGGTAGTCATAGCCATGAGCGGCGGCGTCGATTCCTCTGTAGCCGCGGCTCGGCTCAAAGAAGAAGGCCATGAAGTCATCGGCGCAACCATGCAGGTTGTACCCTCAGGCAACCAGGACACTCACGCCGGGATATATGCCGGGCAGGTCGCCCGCAGACTGGGAATACCCCACCATGTCATGGATTTCAGGGATATCTTTGCCCGACGGGTTATTGATAATTTCTGCCGGGAGTACAGCCTGGGTAGGACACCCAATCCCTGCGTCCGGTGCAACAAGGATATCAAGTTCGGTATTCTGTGGGAACGGGCCAGAGAGCTGGGCGCCGACTTTATCGCCACGGGACATCACGCCAGAGTAGAGCGGGACGGGAATACCGGAAATTACCTGCTGAAGAAGGGCGCCGATAAGCAGAAAGACCAGTCCTATTTCCTCTGCCAGCTTGACCAGGAACAGCTAAGCCGTGCCATGTTTCCCATAGGCAACCTGACCAAGGACAAGGTGAGGCAAATCGCCCGTAAACTGAACCTGCCCGCTGCGGGTAGGCCGGAAAGCCAGGAAATCTGCTTTATCCCCGATGACGACTACCCCGGGTTCCTGAAAAATCACATCACCGGAGATACCGCACCGGGGCCGATATTCGACCGGGAGGGTAATACCCTGGGACAGCATCAGGGGCTTATCTCTTATACTATAGGCCAGCGCCGGGGACTGGGTATAGCCGCCGCCGAACCGATGTATGTCACCGCCATAGACGTTGAACGCAATGCCGTCATTGTCGGGGAAAAAGACCAGACGTATGGCATGGAACTGGTAGCCGGTAACCTGAACTGGATAGGCATAGCCAGACCCGAGCACACTATTAAGGTAAAAACCAGAATCAGATACCGCCACGCGGAGGCGGATGCTTCCGTCACTCCTCTGGATAACGATAGTGTTTATGTAAAGTTTAGCGAGCCGCAGATGGCCATTACCCCCGGCCAGACAGTCGCCTTCTACGACGGGGATACCGTCATCGGCGGCGGGACGATAATGAGACAGGGAAGGTAATATGACCGCGATAATCGCTGTTTGTCAGAGTGAGAAGAAAGGCATCAAAAAGAAACCCGTAGCTGTAGTTACGATAAAAGAAAATTACGGCATCGTCGGCGACGCTCATGCCGACGGCACTACCCACCGCCAGGTAAGCCTGCTGGCCACCGAGAGCATTGATAAGATGCGCGGCAGGGGCTTCGATTTACAGCCGGGGGACTTTGCGGAAAATATCACCACACAGGGCATAGACTGGGTATCGCTGCCCATCGGCACCAGAATCACGGTGGGTGACAGGGTCGTGCTGGAGATGACCCAGATTGGCAAGGAATGCCACGCCGCGTGCGCCATACGAAAGCAGGTAGGCGACTGCATCATGCCGCGCGAAGGAATATTCGCCAGGGTGATCCGGGGCGGGGATGTCAAAGCGGGCGACCCTATTAAGATAGCGGAATGATATGAATGACAGGGCAAAATGGAAAATAGAATCCTGAAGAAAGTCGAATACACCAAAGTCAACGGCGGATGTATCACTTCCAGCGAAAGAATCGTCAGGGAGACCGCCCTATCGATTCGCATCAACGAGGAGCATTTCGCCACGGCGATGCTCATGGCCACGATGGAAAAGGAATTCGTCGTCGGTCACCTGTATGCGCAGGGAGTTATTACCAGCACCGCAGTTATAAAATCAATCACCATCAAAGACAATGTCGCCGACGTGAAGCTGTCAGGAACGGAGAAAAAGTTGACTTCACGATTAGTGCATTCCGACCTTAAAGTACAGAAAGAGGACCTGTTCGACTGCGTCCGGGCTATTTTGAAGTCGGAAGTCTTCGCCGAGACCGAGGCGGTGCATTCCGCCGGGCTTTTTCTTAACGGGAAAGAGGCCGTCTGCATCGCCGAAGACCTGGGCCGGCACCACGCCCTGGACAAGGCAATCGGCCACGGACTGCTCCATAATGTCGATTTCAGTCGGACGCTGGCCGCCTCCACGGGAAGGCAGCCTTCCGAGATGATTTTAAAGTGCCGCAACGCCGGTATCCCGATAATCGCCACCAAGGGGGTGCCCACCACGCTGGCCGTGGAAATCGCCGGGGAGGCGGGGATAACCATTACCGGACTCGTCAGGGGAAATACCATGATAGTGTATTCCCACCCGGAAAGAATAGAGTGACGCCATGAGTAAAGATTTTTCAGTTCCAAGCTCAAAATTAATGGAATGCCGGAAACTGGCCGACGGCAATTTCTCCGGGGCCGAAGTCAGCCTGGTAATTGAAAAAGAACTGCCTATATTTGTCAACGGCGAGCATTTAATCACCGCCTCGATAGCCCCGGGAATGGAGAGGGAATTCGTCACCGGCTACCTGTTCGGCCAGGGTTTTATAAATAGCGTGAAAGAAATATCATCTATAGAGGTAGATGGCAATGCCGCGAAAGTGACGTTAACCAGTGCCGGAAAGGTATCGCTGAGCGCGGAAAAAACCAGCTACCGCATTGTGTCGGGTGGCGGCCGGACCGCGTATTCCGAAGATACGGGCCTGCCCGAGATAAAGACCCGCCTGAAAATCGGTAAAAAAGAGATATTACGGGCGATGAATACCCTTTTCGAAAAAGCCGATATGTACCGGGAGACAGAGGGCGTGCACGCCGCCGGACTCTTTACCGCCGAGGCGGAGCCGGTCTGCATCGTGGAAGATATCGGACGGCACAATACTCTCGATAAATTGACAGGCTACGGCCTGATGAACAGTATCGATTTCGGCAATACGTTTTTGGTCTCGACCGGCCGGATGGCCTCGGAAATGGTGACTAAAATCTGCCGGGCCGGAATCCCGGTGGTCGCCACGAAGACGGCCATAACCGACAAAGGACTGGAAATCGGCAGAACGTGCGGGCTTACCATCATCGGCTTTGTAAGGGATATCGGCACAAAAATTCAGACGGATATGGAAGAAAGAATTATCAACGAAGCGGGCATGAAGATTTACGCCGACGCCGAAAGAATACTCTGTGAATAGAGCAGGATATAAGGTAAAATGTATATAGGGTAAAGACCCTGAAAGACGGAGAGCAGTATGGCTAACAGTCGAGATAATTCTCTGGAAGAGCAAATCCTGAAACTCAAAAAGGAAAGGAATGCCGTCATCCTCGCCCATAACTACCAGCGCGGCGAGGTGCAGGACATTGCCGACCTCGTTGGCGATTCGCTGGAGTTGAGCCAGAAGGCCGCTAAAACCGATGCCGATGTAATCGTCTTTTGCGGCGTCCATTTCATGGCGGAAACAGCGTCCATACTCTCGCCGGACAAGACCGTGCTGCTGCCGGACGCGAGAGCGGGGTGTCCCATGGCTGACATGATTACCGCCGAGCAGCTGCGACAGAAAAAGAAGGAACTCCCCGATGCCACCGTGGTCACCTACATCAACTCCACCGCCGGGGTCAAGGCGAAATCGGACTACTGCTGCACCTCCGCCAACGGGGTCAAGGTTGTCGCCCAGATTGATAACGATGAGATACTGTTCATCCCGGACCAGTATCTGGGGAAATTTATCATATCCAGGACAGGCAGGGAAATGACCCTCTGGCCCGGCTACTGCCCTACCCACGTGCAGATACTGCCCGAGGATATCCTCAAGCGTAAAAAAGAGTACCCACAGGCCAAGGTGGTGGTGCACCCCGAGTGCCGACCCGACGTTATCGCCCTGGCCGACGAAGTCCTGAGCACCAGCGGTATAATGCGCTACGCCGGCCGGGAAGATGTCAGCGAGCTGGTTGTCGGCACCGAGGTGGAGATTCTACACCGGCTCACCAAGGAGAACCCGGGTAAAAAGTTCATCCCGGCTTCCAAAAAGGCCATCTGCCCCGATATGAAGCTCATCACTCTCGACAAAATTTTGCACTCTCTGGAGACAATGACTCCCGTAGTAAAAGTCCCCGAAGAAATACGAGTTAAAGCCAAGGCGGCCGTCGACCGCATGCTGGCGATAGTGTAAGAAAATGGAACAGCATAACTACATCGTCGTCTTTATTACCGCCAGAGATACCGAAGAGGCACAAAAGATAGCCAAGATGCTGCTCAAGCGGAGGCAGGTCGCCTGTGTCAACATCGTGCCGGAGGTTAGTTCACACTTCTGGTGGCAGGATAAACTCGATTCGGCCAAAGAAAGCCTCCTCGTTATCAAGACCAAAGACTCGCTGCTGCCGGACATTGTGAAGTCGGTCAAGAAGATTCACAGCTATGGCGTCCCGGAAATAATCGCTTTACCAATCGTCGGCGGCAACCAGGACTACCTGGACTGGATAGACAGCGAGGTAATCTGAAACAGGGAGGTAACGCAGCATGCTTACCGAGCGAGAATTACAGCGGTACGACCGGCAGATGATGATATACGGCTTCGGGGAGGAGGGGCAGGAGAAGCTCAAGAAGGCGAAGGTATTCATCGCCGGCGCCGGCGGACTCGGCTCGCCGATAGCCATCTACCTGGCCGTTGCGGGCATCGGCACGATACGGATTGTCGACCACGATACGGTGGAACTCAGTAACTTGAACCGGCAGGTCCTGCATCAGGACGAAAATATCGGCGGGGAAAAGGCCGCTTCGGCGGTGGCGAAGCTGCAAAAATTAAATCCGGATGTCAGGATAGAAGCTATATCGGAGACGATTACCGATGACAATGCCTCGCAGCTGGTGGCCGACTCCGATTTAATCGTCGATGCCATGGACAACCTGCCGACCCGATACCTGCTGAACAGGACGGCCATTAAGAAGGGCATACCGTTCTTCCACGGCGCCGTTTACGGCTTCGAAGGCAGAGCCATGACGGTAATACCGGGCAAATCGGCCTGTCTCAACTGCGTCTATCACGGCGCTGCCGTGCCCAGGGAGAAATTCCCGGTTATCGGCGTCACCCCGGCGGTCATCGGCTGTATCCAGGCCACCGAGGTTATAAAATACATCACGGGACTGGGCGAGCTATTGACCAACCGGCTCCTGAACTACGATGCCCTGAGTATGAAATTCACCGAGTTTAAGGTCAATAGAGACCCCACCTGCGAGCACTGCGGCAATTTACAAAGCGGGTGATTAATTAATGAGCGTAGAGATAGCGCTTTCCTCCATTTTCGCCAGATATTCCAACAACCAGTTGAATATCAAGGTAGAAGGTAACACGGTCGGCGAATGTTTTAAAGACCTTTTCCGGCAGCACCCCAACCTTGAGAAGATGCTGATGACCAGGGAAGGCAAGTTACAGCGCGCCTATGATATCTATATCAACGGGGAAAGCACCTACCCCAGGGAAATGACGAAACCGATCAAGGACGGCGACAAACTGAACATCGTGTTTATTATCTACGGCGGCTAGACCGTAGCCACCTCCCTTTCTGTTCCACTCTCACCTGTTCGTTGGTTGTTTGGTAGCTTGAAAGAAAATCTTCGCGGAAGGCATCGAAAGTGCCTTCAAGGATAGAGTTTCTTATTTTCCCCATCAGGTTAGCGATAAAGCGCAGGTTGTGGACGGTGGCCAGCCGCAGGCCGAGCAGCTCATCGCTGCGGAACAGGTGGCTCAGGTAGGCGGCGGAAAAGGTGCGGCAGGTATAGCAATCGCAATCGGGGTCGAGGGGCTTTTCCATCCTGCGGTAAGTCGCCTTGCGGATATTTATTCGTCCCTTACCGGTAAACAGAGCACCGTTGCGGGCGACGCGTGTCGGCAGGGCGCTATCGAAGATATCGATGCCCCGTGCCACCGCCTCGACGATATCCTCCGGCGAGCCGACGCCCATGAGGTAGCTCGGTTTTTCGACGGGCAGCAAGGCGGACGTTTCCTCCACCATGGCGAAAGTGGTCTCTTTAGGCTCGCCGACACTCAGGCCGCCGATGGCATACCCGGGGAAATCGAGCGCCGTCAGGTACTCCACCGACTGCCGTCTCAGCTCCGGGAACATGCCCCCCTGGACGATGGCGTAAAGGGCCTGGTCTTTTCTTTTTTGGGTTTTAAGGCACCTCTCCGCCCAGCGGTGTGTCCTCTCCATAGCCCTCCGTACTTTTTCCTGACTGTCACCGTAGGCGGTACACTCATCCAGAACCATCATAATGTC
>Ga0315547_1001501_pt1 | contig 18322 bp, 20 predicted proteins | sample SalMarSW160240MG_2_FD_202542 | JGI IMG/M metagenome (GOLD analysis project Ga0315547, IMG submission 202542) | Salt marsh sediment microbial communities from the Plum Island Ecosystem LTER, Massachusetts, United States - Salt Marsh Sediment SW1601-240 ...
TTGCCCCTGTGGCTATGATAACTGCATCGGCCTCAATTTGTTTATTTTCGTCGATAATTACCTTATGTTTGTCACCTGAAAAGTCAGCACCTGTAGCTATACCGAAACGGACATCCGTTCCGAATCTTTCTGCTTGTTTTTTAAATTGTTCCATCATTTCGGGACCGGTTACTCCATCGGGATATCCCGGATAGTTGTCAACGTCGGTTGTAGTAGTCAGCTGACCGCCCATTTCCATCCCGGTATACAAAACCGGTTTAAGGTTTGCCCTTGAAGCATAAATAGCTGCAGTGTAACCTGCCGGTCCTGAACCGATAATCAGGCATCTTACCTTCTCAACATTCTCAATATCTGCCTTTTCTGAGACAGATTGAAGATCCATTGGTTTGAATAGTTCCATAAAATCCTTTTGATTAAAATTTCTTGCAAAATTAGAAAAAAAGATATTATGAGAAAGGTTATTGGTTATTGGCTAAATAACGTTGACTGTTTCTGATTATTTGCTGAATCGGAATTGTTGATTAATTTTGCGTGTGGTTTATCCTCCTTCGTCCCGAGTTCTCGGGACTACGGAGGAGGCTCCGGGGTGTGGCGCAGTTGGCTAGCGCACTTGCATGGGGTGCAAGGGGTCGTCTGTTCGAGTCAGATCACCCCGACATAGAAAAGATGAGAGTTTGCGATGAGCAGGCTCTTTTCTATTTTAGGGATTTGCATACGATTTGCATACAGCTCCATCAGATACGATACTCTTAAATCTATTTTGACAGGAAATTCCCCGAGCTTGTTTTGGAGACTTTTTTTATACCAAATGGTACATAATATTATATAACTGGAATAGGTAAAATGGTTGACGGTGGTTACATACCCTGTCTTTCGTTGTTTGTTCGCAATTTAAAATCAGGATCAGAGAGTATAGATTGCTTTTTGTTTAGGAAGAAACAACTATAAATGTTGTATCATTTTTGTATAGTGTCCAAAATTCACCTCACAGTCGTGTTTATATGTTTTTCTAAGTCCTTTATCTGTGATATCCATACTCATCAAGATACCTACTTGGATGCCTCTGAGGGCATGTAAATTTAAAGAATAAGCAACGAAATAAGGGCAAATCACGTCTTTATAATACTTTATGGTATATTTTTTGTATTTTTATCTGTTGAAAAGATGTCTTTTTATCAACAATTTTGTTAATAAATAATAAAGGAAAGACTTGGTTTTTTAAAACATATGTATATTGCATTAATATCTAATAGTTTAGTTTTGAAGAAATAATATGAAAGATTATTCAATAGAAAAAAAGGAAAAGTTAGCAAATACAATAATATATTTTGCAGAGAAAATTCCTAATTTATCTAAAACAAAACTAATTAAGCTATTGTATTTGCTGGAAGAGTCTTATGTAAAAAGGTATAATATACCTTTCCTTGATATAGATTTTGAAGTATGGCAGGCAGGTCCAGTTAATAGAGAAACTTATATTGAGCTTTCTGATGAACCTAATATTTTTAAAGAGTATATTTCAAAGAAATGTGAAGGGGACAATATCTATGTTACATCAATTAAGAAATTTTCAGATGATGAATTTTCTGACAATGAGGTAGAAATGTTGGATTATATTAAAGAGCATTTCGGAGATAAACCAGCCATAGAATTAGTTGAATATACTCACAGACCTGGTTCGGCGTGGTATAATATAGCAAAGCAAACCGGATTACTTCATTCGTTTGAAAATGGTTTAAGAAATTCTTCTGAAGAAAAAATTAATTTCGAATATTTTTGTGAAGATGAAAATGGTATTGCGAGATATAGAGAACAAAGAATGATCAATGGTATTACTTAGTATTTTGACATTTTATGTATCTACCTGGCAATATTATCTATTTCACACCATTTTATTTCTCAAATGACATTCAACCAAAGCCAAAATATTGTATCATCCTAAAGATACAAAATGAGAATGACTCGGTTTTATTTTGCTTAACTACTACAGTCGATCATATCCCCCGTAACTACGACATTGAGAAACGACATGGTTGTATTGATAGAACTGAAATAAATTTCAATTGCTATTATTTTAAGAGTAGTCAATCTATAACAAAAAATGCATGGGGATTTCCTCTAGAAACATATATATATGGTGAGCAATTAAAAATGTTACCTATTAGAGATTTTCAATCAAAGTATAAGATTGAAAATGTTGATTATCAGATATTAGGTAAACTTGAAGATGATGAACTTACAGCAATTATAAATTGTATGAGAGATTCTAAAACCGTTAAGCGTAAATATAGAAGGTCACTTGGAGCTGAAATCTAACAAACAATTCAATAATACAAAGAAAAGTTGCAATAAAACTCCAATAATTGCTGTGATGATTATTGATAGACGATACTTAGATTTCATTTGAGTTTGTATAAAATCTGTAATATTAATTTTGTTTTTGGCAAATTACTCTTCAATTAAAGGTCTGTTTCTAATTTTATCACCTGAATATGAGCTAATTACTTAGTATTCTTGTTTAGACTCATAGAATGGATCATATAAATCAGTTTCTATTTTTGATCAATCAATCTATTTTGTATTGGATTTTAAGAGAACTATTTTAAAATGATGGAAGACTTAAGAATTATCTTTAATAACATTTGCCATTATCCTTGTTAAACTATCATACTCATTAAAGACAGTATTATCTTTTTCATATAACCTGGATAAATATAGAAGTCCTCCATTTGAGTATTCATCGCATATTTTTTTTAAATCGTCAGTTATAGATTTAATATCACGATCCTTTAAACTTACTGATTGATAATCAATTATTTTAAGTTCATTTAAAATTTCTTTTTTTGATAATAGGATTGCAATAATATACTGATATTGCTTTAAATAGTTATTACTCCATTTGGGCGCTTTATCTACTCTCTTTCCAACAAATGATTGTCTTTGGTTTATTCTTATTCCCAACAATAAATTATACAGATACCCTTCATACCAACTACTTAAGAGAAATCTTTCCTTCGTTAGAGATGTTTTTTGTCCAGCTATGTTACAGAATAATCCAGCTAAGTTTTCATAATGACCATCTATAAATAGTCTATGATCATATAATAATGTATCTATATTCATTTTTTAATTCTTTATTATTTCAAATTTGTTATTATGAATTGAAATCAATTTTGAATTACCATAATTCTTAATTTCATCGAGCAATTCTTGACCTATTTCGTTCAGAATCACATTGTTTTGTTTTCTGGTTTCTTGAGCTGATATTAAGTCCATAGTTAAAATAATTGACTGCTTTACTGCAGTGTCATTCATTAAGCTATAGAAAAACTCTTTTTTATTGTCTGTTGAAAGCCGTGATTGTAAAATCCGGTGATATTGAGCACCCTTGTCCGATTTAAAGTGAGCAGTCAATTCCGGACTAAAGTGAGCAGTGACATTTTCATCAAAAACAAAGAACTTTTTAAGGCTATTTTGTTTAACTCAAAATTAAATATTTTTTCAGTTCATAATCTGATTAATTGTTCCTTCATCAAACGCTGATTGTTGTCCTTTCTTTTTTCTCATGGATTCACCTTTTAATTCTATCCTATGAGATTGATAAACAAGTCTGTCCATTATAGCATCAGCCACGGTTTTTTCTCCGATAATATCATACCATCGTTCCACCGGAAGTTATGAAGTTATAATCAGAGATTTTTTATTGTTCCTGTCCTCAATGATTCCCAGCAGTGTTAACCTGTTCTGATTATCTAATTGTTGCAGGCCAAAATCATCGAGGATTACCAGGTGTTGTCTTTCTATCTTTGCCATTTCCTTGATGTAAGATCCATCAGCTTTTGCCATTTTAAGTCTTGCAAAGAGCTTATCCACATTAAAGTACATGACACGATAACCTTCTATACATGACTGGTGTCCCAAAGCGCTGGCGATGTAACTTTTGCCAACGCCGGTACTGCCTGTTATTAAAACATTCTCTGCTTTACTTATATAATCACATTCGGCAAAACGAATGATTTTGTTCTTATCAATGTTCCTTGACGGATCATAAATAATACTCTCTACAGATGCCTTATACCGGAACCTGGCATTACCAATGGTTCGTGATATCTTACGGTTTTGCCTGTCGTCCCATTCCGCTTCTGTTATATGGGCAACGAACTCATCCATGGTGTAATTATCCGTTTTACCGGTTTCAATGGCAGATTTAAATGCCCCATACATGCCAAAGAGCTTCATCTGCCGCATTTTTGTAAGTGTTGTTTCATTCATTTTATTTAAATATTAGGTTATTTATAATATTCTTTTCCTCTGATGTTATTGTGCTCAGGAAGAGCCTGTTCAAACAGGTTTTCATCATCTGCCTAGTCCAGACCTTTTTCAAGTATAGTTTGTACCGTTTTATAGTTGTACATATTATATTCTATAGCCCTTTTGCAGGCGTTTTTTAAGCGTTCCTTCCCAACCTTTTTGACAAAGGAGAGAACTCCCATACAGCTTTTATATGCCTGCTCCGGGTGTTGTTTCTTTTCAAGGATACGTATGATATATTCTTTTACATTTTCATCTATGCTTTCAGCCCAGTTAATAAACCTTTGAGGGGTCCATTCAGTGATAAACTTATGAGTTGAAGCAAAATGATCTGTGATTGTTGTATAGCTAAACGGCAATTTTACTCTTTGATGCAGAGCAATACGGTTATACTTATAAAAAACTTCAACCTGGCTGTTACTGTAAAGAAGCTTTACTTTCTTGCGGATGAACTGATAAGGAACGCTGTAATAATGTTTATCCTGGCCAAGAAGTACATGCCCGTTGAGCATTACAGTAGCAAATGACTGCTGTTTCAGCTCATAACGTCTCTCAGGTAGTGGCAACAAGGCTTGTTTCTCGACGTCACTAAACAGATCCTTTCGTGAGTATGGTCGCCCGCTAAATTTTGAGGAATTATGGATATCAAGTGCTTCTTTGATAGCTGCATTTATTTCTTTCAGGCTGAAGAAAACTTTATTTCTTATTGTACTATAGACTCTGGTGTATAGGATTCTGACTGCTCCTTCAACAAGCGACTTGTCCCTGGGTTTATATGATCTGGCCGGCAGGATGGTCGTTCCATAATGTTCTGCAAAGTCATAAAATGTCTCATTTAATGTTGGTTCATACCTGTTGCTTTTGATTACAGCACTCTTTAGGTTATCCGGAACTATAGCAGCAGGAACTCCACCATAAAAGTGCAGCGCATTCTCAACGGATGATATAAAGTCTTCTTTAGCCTGACTCGATGTTGCTTCAGCATAAGTATACTGGCTCGAACCAAGTATCGCCACAAAAAACTGAACCTCGATGACTTCTCCGCTTTCCTTATCAGTCACTTGTAAAGTTTTCCCGGCATAATCAACATACAGTTTATCTCCTGCTTTATGACTGATATGCATGACAGGATTAACCTTTTTACACCATCGGTTATAAAGCTCATTAAACTGGCTTCGTTTTACACCATCAGGATGTTTTAATATATATTCTTTCCACATCACCTGACGTGTTACTCCGGTTTTCTTAAGCTCTTTTTCCATGTAGGGAAAAAAGTCATAAAGAACTTTATGCCGGGGTGACAAAGCATCGGTGACCTGAACAAAGAATAACTTGTCCAGATCAGTGTCTGTAAGTTTATCTATCTCTTCTAATGGAAGATCCAATAATTTGTACTGCAGAACGTACTTGTCCACAGTATTACGCGATAGCTCCAGGTACTTGCTGATAAAAAGCTTGCTTTTCCCTTGAGAATGAAGCTGTAATAATCTTCTAAGTTTACTCATAACTATTGTCTTATTTGCCATAACTCAAACTGTTAAATTTTACAGCCCAAAATTATGACTTCAATAGCCTAGTAAATCTTTTATTTTTGATTGCTCAGTTTGCTCCGGAATGGGGTGCTCAGTTTGACCGGATTTTCCACCACATAAGATTCATGCAAGTGAAATCATCAGTTGCATTTCCTTTTTTTCCAATTATCTATACTGTAATATCTCGATTATTCTTAGTATCAATGAGGAATATCCAAATAAATAAAAAGTTGATATAATAACCTGATATACATTGCTATATATCAATTCTATATGCGAATTAAGAGTTAAAAATTAAAAAGATAAAAGCTGCTGCGATCCTACCAAAGACATGAACAAGCAATCCCTTAGTAGAACGCACCTTTGACGCTCTTTGAATATTTGTTTTTTCAATGATCCAGTTAAGCAACGATTCAATTGGTTGTCTTACACTCGAAACAGCCCTTGAATAGAGGTCATTAGCCGCTTTGTCCCGTTGGTTTATTATCTCGGACTGGTTTTTAACAGCTTTGACCGGTGTTAATATTTGAGAATTACTGAAACTTGTCATATCCTTCAATAGTTCAGTATCATGGTAAATCTTGTCCCCCCAAAAACTACGATTGGGTATGTTACACCAGTTTTGTTTATGAACATTCAAATCATTCTCAGAAGCCGGAGTAACCACTATACTTTCAGGGAAAGGCAGATGATCAGGCCGGTGAAAAGCCAATGTATGTAGTTTTACACCATAATAGTACATGCTTTTAGTTGAGCAAAATCCTTTATCGGTTATCTCTTTTGCTACAGATGGCATGTGTTTTCCGGAACAGGTAATTATGAGTAAAGAATCCATTAAACTGGCATTCAGATCGCAATCCTGTGGACAAAATCCCGACAAGAGCACATCAGCTAAATTCCTGAATGCCTCGCTTAGCCGGTTTATTCTCATATTGAAAGCTTCATAGGAGGGCAATAATGGAAACCAGGAACGAAGATGGTCGCTTGCGTATTCGTGTATTTGCTTTATCTTTAATCGCTGTTCGATGTTCATTGCATACAGATAAATTGTTATAACCTCCTGATCAGTAAAATCAGGATTGTTATTATTACTGAAACGCTCGCATGCGCTTCTTAATTTTGAATCATATATATCACAGATATACAAATAGATAGAAATTAATTTAAGTTCTTTTACCTTGGGAATCATATTGACTGACATATTTAAGAGTTATGCCATTATATATTGATACTTAAGTATTAACCAAATTTAAAACACATAATTTATTGACAATCTTTATGTTATATGTAAATAACTTTTTCTATTTCAACCCTTAATTCGCATTCCTAATTGAGGAATACTAATGGATAAAGTTTGATGTCAGAGGCAGAAAACTCTTACTGACAGATTAAATCTCCAATCGGCATCCAATAAATATTGTTTTTCAGATATTCAAATATGTATTTTCCGTCGGGAGAAATATCAATATCATAATCGTCGTGCTGAGTATTGAATTTTGTACCTAGATTCTTCAGACTTGTCCATGTACCGTCATTGTTTTTAAAAGATATATATTGATCATGACCTCCGTATCCGCCAGTCCGGTTTGATGCGAATATCATGTAATCTCCGTCCGGACTTACGAATGGATCGACATCACTATAATCGCTGCTGATCGGGTTCCCTATCCTGACCGGGTCAGAACATTTATTTTCCGAACATTGTGATACATAAATATCGCCGGACTGTTTTTTAGAATCCCAGTAACAAAAATAAAGGGAGCCATCTTTTGCAATAGTCGGATGGAATTCCCATATGGTATCTCCCCCGATGTCGAAACAACTTTCAGGTTCGGACCATCCGTCTTTTACTTTTTTGGCTCTCAACAGACTATAATATTTTATATCTGATTTCCCCTTACTGGTTGAAAAATATAAATATTTTCCATCCGGAGAGAAAGTTGGTTCGGTTGCCCAACTATCTTTTAAGAATACTGCAGTATCAGGCTTTGACCATTGATCGCCTGATTTTACCATATGCATTATTTTTGTATTTGGCCATATCCCTATCGAAAAAAATAGTTCATCGCCATTCGGCGAAATAGCAAGGGTATGAGCTTTTTTTGCCGTATCAGATATAATTCCGGGGGCAAATAATATTGCAGTATCCTTAGGGGGAATCTGACCGAAGTAATCAAATGGCTTCTTTTCCGAACCAGATTTTGGGGAAAATGTACATTGAATAATTGAAGTGGTGATTAATAAACCAAATAAAACTCTTTTTGCTTTCATAATGTACAACGTTTTTATTATATCCTATTAGTTGATATTAAATTGAATTGACTTTTTGTTTCAAATTTTGAAGTATTTTTTTCAATGATGATTCAAATTGTGCAATCTCATCATCAACAAATCCTTTATAAAAGAGATCCGTCATATCCGATGATATTTTCTGATAATCATTTCGTAATGAACTGCTCTTTTGAGTTAAGCATACAAGCGTAATACGTTTATCAATCTCTGATTGTTTGCAAATAATGTGACCTGTTTTTTCAAGTCGCTCTAACATGGTGGTTAATGTTGATTTGCTCAGCGATGTTTCCTCTGCTAAACACATGATAGGTATTTGATCTTTTTTCCAAAGGGCAAAGATAATCCTTCCTTGAGCATGATTTATATCAATTTGATAATCCTTGAGTTTTTTTGAGAAAATACGCCCCGACAATTGATGAATCTGAGAAATCAAGTAGCCGCCTTCTCGTTTTTTATTCATAACTTCATATCAGATTGCTGTAAATTAAAATATCTCTTTACGTAACTTGGTTCTAATCTTAAAATCGTATAATCTTCAGAGTCTTTGCCATCAGGATAATACATTTTCCATTCATCAAGCCATATAGCATCTTTTATCGACTTATCCTTTACAATTTCAATTTCTCCCTGGCACATTAAACCATGGTATATCTCTGTATCACAATAATATACCGATACTTTCGGATTATTCATTATCTGCTTAATCTTGGTAGATGAAGTGTTTGTTGTAAAAAACAAAATCAAATCATCGTACTTAGCCATAAAATCGACAAGTTTAGGAAATTGCATGCTGTTTTTTAAATTAAACATCGCCCTTGTTAAAGGGAATCCATAAGAATCAATCGTTGTCAAATAAGCCGCATCGGCTTTCTTTATTAATTCAATTCCTTTTTTGATAACATCTTTGTCCATGGTTTATAAATTTAAAATTTGGTACTATATCGGACAAATATAATACTATATCGTACTAAATTAAAATTATTGAAGAATTTTTTTTATTGCTGCCAACGACCCAAAGGTATAGTTAGCTGCCATTCAACTGGCTGGAAGATTAGCCGCTGGTGAGGTTTTTGCAGGTTCCGGTAGAACACCAGTATGTTTCTGGTCAAGGTGAATATAGTAATTGAGACTATAAAAACCTTGACAACTTGAGTGTCGGCCGACCCATTGACTTTGTCTCTGCAGCAGGAGTTCTCCTGGTAAACAAATTTTTTAAGTTGTGAAAAAATTACTCACATGAAGCTTCTGGTCGAATATAGAGTTGTCCAACAATACGAAAATAATTCTCTTTCGGAGAGTTATGCTTAGGCTTTTGTCATGTCATAGGACTGCAATCGTCTCGGTGATAATAGCTTAAGCATAACGGCCCGGCAATAAAATTTAGTAGGTGTTGCTGAGCGAGTGGAGGTTGTGACCAGCAAAGTTCCTTTGAGGCAGAATCCTGAAACACAGCCGGAAGGAGCGAAGCATGGCACGTGTTTTTGCAGTCCGGGTACAAATTGCCGGGCGTATACGAGTGTCGCGTTACAAATTTTATTATGGGCAGGTTGCAAGTCAGGTTATACGAAGCTTTATTGAAAGTACTGGAGCGGTCGGCTTACACCCTTACCAGTTATCTGTCAAGATAGCAGGAACGGTTTGCAAAAACCGTGACAACTTGTCCCGTGTAGCGGGAAACCTATTAATTTTAGCACTTATGATAAAAGCATAGTCTCAGGTATATTACTCAAATAAATGAGTAACTTATTATTGACAAACATAATACAAGAGACTATGCAAAAACAATTTACGAAAAAAATCGATTTTCATAACAAAGAACTCTTCATTGGTTTAGATGTCCATAAGAAGAGTTGGAGCGTAACCATCATAGTTGATGGAATAGAACACCACAGGAGGCAATTGGTTGATCTGAGCCGTCTGGTAAGACAAAGGATCCGTGAGTATGATAATGAGCTGTATTCATTGCTTAAATCGATCTCAGGTATAGGTCCTCTTACTTCTTCTGCACTGATAACTGAACTTGGTGATATCAACAGGTTTAAGAATATTGATCAGTTAGGCAGCTATGTCGGACTTATCCCCAGGATAAGAGAAAGCGGGGAAATTACACATACAGGGGGCATTACATTTAGATGCAATTCCTTTCTTCGAACTTTGCTTATTGAATCTTCCTGGCAGGCTATCCGTATGGATCCCGCACTGATGCAATACTATCATAAACACCTGGTAAACAATACAGGTCAAAAGGTAATTATCAAAGTTGCTCGCAACTATTAAACAGAATAAGATATGTAATGAAGAACAGGCAGCCATACTTAATCGGTGTGGTATAAGAAATACAACCTATAAGATCTTAAAAATTCAGGGGATAACGTAAAACACGGCATGTAACTGAGTGATTACACATTTTAGCATACGTACCCTTACTATAAAAAATGACAAGTGATTGCGGCAGAAACAGATAGCTGACCACAGATAGCAGTGTGATTTTATAGGATTTTTAAGAAGTATATAAGAGAAAAATATTATTTAAATTTGTTAAACCAGGGGCTGTGCTTTTCATAGCATTGTCCGTGTTATGGCAAGTACTGTTATTTTTTCAGGATGTATACTGTCCCCTTATTTTTTCCAATAGAGTCAATTATTTGTTCTTTTTTAAGGTATTGTAAATCCTTTTTCAGAGTATTAATTGATATTTTAGTCATTTCTTTTGCTAAGTCTCCAAGTTTGATAGGTTGGTTTTTTTCAATGAATTCTTTAATTTGTTTTTGTCTATCATTGAGATAGCCTCCTTTTCTTTTTAACACATCATATTTTTGCTCAAGTCGTGTAATTAGTATCTCGATCGAATTTAAAAAGAAGAGTAACCATTTATCAATTCTTTCCTTCTTAGTATTTCTATTTTTCTGTCCGGTTACAAGTGCTTCATAATATGCCTTTTTCTTCTGTTCGATAAGATTTTCAAATGACACATATAGAATGAATTGATAATCAAATTTGAGCAGTAACAAATTTGTTAATAGTCTTGAGAGTCTACCATTACCATCTTGAAAAGGATGAATTGATAAAAACTCATAAACAAATAATCCAATGATTATCAAAGGATGGAGCTCTTTTAAGTTTAACTGTTTGTTTGTCCATTCGATTAGTTCGATCATTTCACTTTCTACGAGATGCGGCTCAGTCGTGTTGAATATTACCTTCTGGGTGCCATCCGGATAATTAGCAACAACTTTATTAGGTAGATTTTTGTACCTACCTCGATGTCTTTGATCTTTATCACTGTATTTTAAAAGTTGCTGGTGAAGTTGGAGGATATAGTTTTTCGTTAATTGTATATCTGTGTAGTTTTCATAAATAAGTTCCAGAGTATCATAATACCCAACTACTTCTTGTTGATCCCTTGTTTGAAGCTTAGTAATTTTAAGGTTATCTAAGAGTTCTTTGACTTCAATATCAGTCATCTTGGCACCTTCGATTCTGGTTGAAGACCCAATACTTTCTATTGTGGCTATTTTACGTAACTCTCTTAAATAGATATTTTCCTGCTTATCAAGAATATTCCACTTGCCCTTGAAAGAATCAATATAACTTATTGATTTTAAGATCGATTGATTTGTCTGGAAATCAAAATCAATCTTAATTTGAAATTTATCCATTATTTATCCTTATTTTATCCATTACGAAGATATAATAAATAATTTAAATATCTATAAATTATCCATATAATATCTATTCCGGGGCAGCAACGTATTTGCCATAACGCCCCGGCAGTAAAATTTGTAAGCGTTACACGGCGCAGCCGTCCGGCTACAAAAGGTGGTTCTTTAGCCGGAATGTTATCCCGGTGGCAAGACGGGTACGGCGTGGTTTTTGCCGTCATGGTACAAATTGCCGGGAGTATACGAGTGTCGCGATACAAGCTTACAAAGTATTTGAAATTGAGTCATGATGCAGGGACGTTAAAAGGGGCACCTGCGCAGTGTCGCGATACAAACTTACAATGAAACCAGTATTGAATCAAGGTACACAAGTTTTATTGGAAGCAGATGCGTGTATCCGGGTTTATATTATTTTACTTATCTGTCAAGAAAGCAGGAACGATTGCAAAAACTGTGACGAATCTATTAATTTTATTGACCGTGTTATGCAAAGTTGTTTTGTTTTTTCCCATTAGATTGTTTTGTAAAATTATGTCCAGTAGACTCTTTATTGAACATAATTATCCCTATAAATCTTTGTATTATAGTGATATTGGAATGTTAGTCCGTGTTTAAAGAGCTGGTCTCGCTCCAATATTTTAGTTATTCAGAAATAATATCACAGTGTTTATTGATTCTTTTAAGTTTCCGTTCCTCTCTTTGACGGTTGGAATGATAACTTTTTTAAGTCATCAAGCCGAATTTGGGAACAGATTTTTAAAAACAAGATCTCTTTTTCTTTTTCGATCCTGATTAATTTATGAGTTCGTGCTAATTTAGATGAACCTGCAGGGATGTATATTTTATCAAATCCTGAAGATTGAACTCTTTTTCTTGAACTTGTTTTCAAATTTCGATTTTGTTTAGGTGCTAAACAAAGGTATTATACGGCAGCCTACTGTGACGCCCATGTTTTGGATTTCAATAAGGATCTTTTCCTTTTTTTGGGGAGTCCGTTTCTGAAGTTCTCTTGCCATCTTTAACATAAAAGTACAGTTTAATGTAGTACTTTTAGTCTAGTTTCTTAGGGGCGCAGAACATTATTTTAAATTTATCATGGTTTAATGAAGTCTGACTCCCATTCCAAAACTAATGAATCCAAACGGGCTACTGCCAATTGCATTAGGTTGAAATATGTTTGTCAAGGACATTTCAAGTTTAAAGACTTTTTTTCTATCAGGGTAAAATATTGCACAAGGTTTAAGACCAAGATGTAAATCGGATTGGATAAGACAAGGACCAGCATTAAATGAAATCTCTATTCTATCCCTCAATTTGTAGGCAGGTCCAATAAAGAGGCATGCTGTTCCATTTTTATCAGGAGTTGAATGACCCTCATCATCTACAACATAACTCTTTTCAGTCATGAACATATTGAAATTTCCCTCAAGTTTTGGTTTGATTCTGGATTTATTTTTTAGATAGAAATCAATATTTAATCCAGCACCGTTGCCATTTGGAGAATACTCTGCATCATATATTGACCAGTTACCATATAATCCGAGATAGACAGAACCCTTTCTTTCATTTTGCCCAAAAGATAGCAAGGTTAGAGAAAAACAGAAAACTAGGATTAATAGCTTATTCATTTGATTATGAGAAGATAATTCTGAAAAGATTTTGTCGCAGGCTAGTTATGTTTTGGACAATTGGCATAATCCTAAATAAGAACAGATTTTTAGGGTTGTATGTAAAGTGTATAAAAGTGATTTTGTTGTCATTTGTAGTGGTACCGAGGCTTAAACCTAACGGCCCGGCAATATGGGGAGGTTGTGTTACCCGACGCAAGCACCGGGCAGTCCCGAGTACTCGGGATTAGCCAGAAAGTTGTCCCGGTGCAAGGAAGGTATGGCGCGTGTTTTTGCAGTCCAGGTACAAATTATTTGAGTTTTACGAGTGTCGCGGTACAAGGTTTATTGCGAGCAGGTAACAAGTCAAGGTACACAAAGTTTTATAGAAAGCAGGTGCACGGTCCGGGTTTGTCACGTTTTACAAAGCTGTCTAAGTAGCAGGAAGTCAATGCAAAAACCGTGACAACTTGTCCCGTGTAGCGGGGAACCTATTAATTTTATTGTCCGTGTTAGGTGGTCGTAGCAAATTATTGATAGTCAAGTTGCTGTTATCCTTAAAAGTTACTTATGAAGAAAGATTTTTTTCTATTAATTCTATTTGATATAGAGTTTTAAGGGAGGTATAATAGTTGGTAATATCTTGACCTATTTAAATTTCACAAAAAGCGGTACTTCTTGTGAAGTAAAAACAAAACAATAGACTAAAATCGTTCTGTATAGATATAAACCCCTTTGGTCTGCTCAAAGAGCTTTATCATACTAAAGAATAAATAATAAAAATCTTATTTCACACGGACATATTTTTCAGTGCTATATTTCTCGGCTAGTTTCCAATTATCATCTGCAGGCCACCGCTGAATAAGTGTATCATTCCGGATCTCTAATAATATTTTCAATGTCTGATAGTTAGGCTCTTCATTATGAATTACTACATTTTCTTGATATTTGTCACCGTCAAGAGTGTAGGTTCCCCAGCCATAATTATCGTAAATTAAAGTATCCAGTATAACATGTCCAACAAAAATATAATGTTCTTTTGACCACATCTTAATTTGATTCCCTTTTACTTGATCTGGGAATGTGCCTTGAACACCAGTCCATTGGCCATAGACCGCCTGCCAGGCACCTTCAATGGGAGATTTTTCCTCTTTTGCGCAACTACCAATTGTCATTGCAATAACCAGACTAATAAACACAATCTTTTTCATAATTATAGGTTTTAATTGTTGATTTAAAAGGATTAATGATCTATTTATCAAAATTATGACAATAAATATCAAAAGTCAAATTTATTTTATGAACCCAAGTAATTCAAACTATTAATTAAATTAAAATAGTCGGTAGTCTCTTTGCTAATATGGGTCAAACATTAAAAGGTATAACCAAAAAGATTAGATAATTATTCATTTAATTGGTTATTCCTGGCCATAACAAATTAATTATTCATTGCTGGAATAAGGTGGTAGTTTAAAAATTATATATGCTAATTATGATCTTACTGACCATATGCTGTCAGGTTTTCCGGCTTTTACACCAGTCCACTTTATACGGTCATCAATTTTTTCGTATGCTTGTTCTTATAGTTCTTGTTTCTTAAATCCTTGCTAACGGATAGCTATATGCTTCGTGCGGGTTTTCCAGGCACTTTCCTTTCAAATTGCAGGAAAGTTGATTAGAATTACAAACCTTTAAATTCGTTGTATATCCCGTATGGAGTATATAGCATGTTGGGCGCTGCCAATTTTATCTTGTATTTTTTATCAAATTAATTACTGAACATCTGTAAAATATAAATTATTTCGTCCATTAGAAATGTATTAACATGTTGACTTGTAAGTCACAAAAAAAAGTCTAATAATCATATTAAATTTAAAAAGTTACTTATATAAACTTAAGGTATTGTAGTAATCTTCAATTACTTCTTTTGAAGATGTTTTATAGATTTCCTTAAAACCTTTTACCACATCAGGATATATAAAAAACTCCTTGAATTTTTTCAAATCCCCATACTTGTCAATTAACATTTTTACAAATAAGCCCGAAACTGGATATGCTATGGATGCATTCTTAAAAAAATCATTAGGATTTTTTTGACAAACAAGATTTGTAATATCAAAATCTTTATGCTTTAAAGCTATTTTAATAGCATCGTATAAATTCGATTCGTCATTCAGAAAGCTATAATAAGTTCTGATTCCTTCGTTTAAAAAAGTATTCATCGTTGGACCTACCAAGTTTTCCCATATCATGTGAAATGATTCATGTTCAAAATAATCAATGTTTGAAGTAGAATAAATCATATCCATTACAACTGTACCTTCAAAATGAAATGAATCAGGCAATATTTCACATCCGGTTAATGGGAAAAAGCATGAAAAAAGCCTGGTTGCATTTGGCTCATCATGTATTTGGGCATCCATTTTCTGACCGGGCAATTCAAGTTCCATCTTATCGCATATATTTAGAACAATGGAATCGAAGGCTTGTGATTCGAAATGAAGCTTTTTAGATACCATGATATTATAAAAATCGGTTGATATAAAATTGTAGTTGGATTTAACAATTTTATCTATATCAATTACCCGGCTATCAAATAATACGTATTTCGATAATTGCCCTTTTTTAAAAACAACAAACCTGAAATATCCATGATAAAAAGATTTACTCAATTTGAAGGCAATCTCCCATGAGTTCCCGCTTTTAACTATTCTATTCCATGAATAATATTCGATTCCATCATTTCGATGGGAATATTCAATGTTGTTGTATGAAAATCCAGATTTTGTTTGGTAAATTGGTAATCCATAATCATCCCAATTTTTATAAAATTTAATGGGCACTGGAAAAACAAGTAATTTATTATAATCGGTAGTTCCAATTTCCGATTCGGATTTTATGGAATATTTAGCCCAGCTTAAATATTTAAATATTTCATTAAGGTTTTCATTAACCATAAGGCTGTCAGGAATCACAAATACTTTCGTTGAATCCACCTGGTAACCCATGCGTAAATCATTTGCTAAATCACAGTCAAGTTCAGGAAGCAGTTTTACATCTATAAAACCCGAATTATCAAATTTGTATGTTAATTCCTGTTCCTCACCAACACTTGGTATTCTCGATTTAAAAATATCTGAATAACTTAATTTTGTTCTATTATTAAAGATTTGGTTGTGCGATGAACTTTTTGCACTTCTGTCAATATTTGTGTTATCAGCTACTTTAATATAAACAAGCTTCTTCGTGTTCGCCTCTTCTTTCCATTTCCCCACAATTCGATTGTTATTGTCTTTAAATATTCCTTCAAAAGAAGGTTTCGTATTCATTTTATCTACTTTATATTTAAATACTCCATCCTTGATATATATATCATTTAAATCATAAACAGAGGTGTCAATTTCAGCTTGTATTATTGAATTTTCATTTGTAAGATGTAACTGGATACTGCCGGAATATTTATTATTTGCCTCTTTTTTTAATATTAGTGTTTGCTCGGCAAATTTAAACCCAACAAAAGTAAGAGATGCCCTGTAAATTCCAGAATTGTCAAATGTTTGGCCAAATCCTTTCTGGGATAGAAGACATATCATGAGCCAAAGAAGTAATTGTTTTTTCATCCGTTTCATAATACTTTCTCTAAAGGTTCTTAATTTATATTGTCGAAATTGTTTAATTCTCATTGCTGTGTATGGTTGCGCCCAACGCAGCGCTAAACGGAGTTCCGCACTGAGGGCGATTCCGCAAGAGCTTGCTCTTAGCGGAAGTAGAGCCCGTAAGGGCGGGACCAAATTGCGTTTAACGACAATGTTCTGGCACGTGTTCGCGATGTTAAGGTACGAGTTTTGGGCGACAGCTAAAGCTTTCATAAGCAATTTGGTTTAGCGCTGCGTTCAGGCACATTTCCAAAATACCGGGAGTGCGAAGCACGTAGGGATTTTGGTCAGCTTTAGCTGAATGTGCCTGAACGATTGTGTAAACGCCATAGTGGCGTTTATTTCTGACTTGTGCGTGGTGTCATTATTGTTGTTTTTGTTCATGTAGTAAATATTGGGAAATTCTAATCCTTAAATGTTATAGTCAAAGGTCCAATGTGTCAAGCGGACTTTTTATCTGATCGAAACCCTTTGTGGTTACGTGGGTATAAATCTCAGTGGTCTTGCTGCTCTCGTGCCCCAATTAGTTGTCTAACAGGCAAAGTCCGGGTAGGCAAAAAAGCATGTGTTTGGCAACAGCACAGGCCGTCGCGGTGGCAAGCTGCCAAACTCTTGCTTGTGCATTGGACGTCCCGGTAATATGTTGAATACCTTACATATAACGGCCCGGCAATAAAATTAGTAGGTGTCCCCGAGTACTCGGGGTGGCGCATTTTTTGCCTCCCGATAGCTATCGGGACGGGTACAAATTGTCGGGCGTATACGAGTGTCGCGGTACAAAGTTACTAAGTAGTTGATAATAAGTCTTTTTATTGTTGTTTTATTGACAGTAGTGGAGCGGTCCGGATTTAACCTCATTTACTGTACTATCTTAGGTGCAGGAGCAAATTGCAAAAACCATGACGAGCTTATGAATTATACCGTCCGTGTTAGAGGGCGTAGCCAATTTTTAGTCCTCATTACTAATCTATCCTATTATTAGATTTATTTGAATGAGCAGTGAAGCTCTTGCAGTTAATTCTCAAAGAAACGAACAAAACTATCAAAGGAGGCAGAAATATTCCTGTCAAGATAAAGTTACTTGGGACTACTTAATAAAATTTTTATTTGGCGTATACTGCGCTGCTATGCCCCCTAACGGGAGTCTGTCTAATAACCTGTTAAGTTTTTATATATTGAGATGATTTAAGCCGGTATGAGAGAGTCCCTGAATTTTCTGTCCAAAACCAAAAACTGAATAAAACGTGACCCAAAAGAGCTGC
>Ga0315547_1001503_pt1 | contig 18321 bp, 38 predicted proteins | sample SalMarSW160240MG_2_FD_202542 | JGI IMG/M metagenome (GOLD analysis project Ga0315547, IMG submission 202542) | Salt marsh sediment microbial communities from the Plum Island Ecosystem LTER, Massachusetts, United States - Salt Marsh Sediment SW1601-240 ...
TCGGCATCCACACAAACCAGTATTCATCAAGCCAACGCATGTAGAACCCCCATTACCAGTGCACTCACTAGAGGAATGGTTAGGTTGTCATCCACGAACCTCGTTGTTTTGGTGTATTTCTCGGCAAGGGTAGCGGCTCCAGCACCTGCAGCTCCAATCCAATAAGGGTGAATGAAGTAGGCAAGAATTAAGCAGGCAGCCAGCATACCGGTGCTCCCCCAGGCACCTTTAACCTCTTTGCCATAGACAGCACTTCGGATGAGCCCGGTTATCGCGTCGCCAGCGCCCATAAAGCAGAGGGGAACGATAGCCAGCCAGGGTTGCCCCATTATTCCCCATAGGACGCCAATGAGGACAATACCCGTTGCCGGGAAGTGTATCTCAGCCAGCGCTTCAGGTCTTCCCAAGCCGCCGACTCCACGGAAGGTCTTTGGTCTCAGAAGCCTGGCGTAGAGGAGTAACAGAGTAAACCCGCTGGTTAGGATTAGTGGCCACCAGAAGCTCGAAAACAGTAGCGGGCAAAGCAGAAAGCCGATACAGCCACCCAGATGCCCCAGCTTCCTGCTTATATACTGGGGGATGCCGTAATCGTAAAACAGGTTTGCTAAGTACAGACCCACCAGTGCTGCCCCAGCGATAAGGATTACGTAGGGTATCTCAGCTACCAAGATATTTCGCTCCAATATAATGAGTATGGTCTCGCCATTACCCTCCCCTCGCCATAGCGCTCAGCATCTTCTGGGCGACCGGCCTTAACTTGTTGCTCATCCACCTCTCAAAAACGTCTATAATCTCAGCCGCGTCGTAAAGGCTCCTGTTGCCACTGAAAAGAACCTGGCCTCTAGCCCTTGCTGTCCTTGGGTCAAGCTCCCCTATCACTATGTCGATAAAGGTGCTGTCGGTCATCCACACCTCGTTCCTGATGTCGCTGTCGGAGTCATCCCTGAAAACGCCGTGGGGGGTGAGTTTGATGGTGAAAACCCCCCCCTCGTCACCCTCAACAATCAGTTTTCCCTTTCTGCCGACGGCAGCCGCTAGTTTTTCGGTGGGAATCCTTGACATGACCGCCTGATGCTCCATCTTATCCTCGAGGGCGAAGTCAATCAGGGTTTCGGTAACTGTCTTTTGCTTTTCGTCAGGCATAACTAAAGTCTCCTTACGGCTGCTTTTAATAACTTCCTTTTCCCTTCTCTCAATAGCCTCCTGGCTATGTCCTCCTTCAGGATGATGGGCTTTGCTCCATCCAGCCTTGAGGCAATCTGGTCAAAGGCTTGCTCAACCACCTTCCTGTCCGGAGTCAGCGGTATCTCGCCAAGCAGGGTTATGCCAAACGCCGTGCAAATTCTAGCTAAATCAATCTCTGGCGATAGGAACGGCCAAAACCTTTCACCGAGTGGGGAGAGGGCATAGGTCATATTGGCAATCAATCCCAGTATCGGCACCTTCTTGACCTTGAGAAAGTCAAGTGTCCTCAGCAAATCGGCGGCGGCCATATCGGTGGGTTGAAAGACGAGGATCACGCCGTGGAGGTCGGTGATGTACTCATAAAGGGCCTGCATTTCGCCAGACGAACTGGGAGGGGTATCCAGGATGAGCCAGTCGAGGTTAGCCCAGGCCACCACCCCCTGAAGCAACTGCCTGGCGGCGTCTATCTTCTCCTCTTCATTCCACAGCACTGCTGGGGCTTGCCCGAAGTGGCTGGCGAGGGTGATAAACTGGATGCCCCCGGCATCATAGGGGACAATCGCCCCCTTGCCGCCATCCGCAGTAGCATCCAGTCCCCAGTCGGGCGGCTTCTCCAGCCCAAACGCCTCGCTACCGGTTGGCGCGGTGATATCCGCATCCAGATAGCCAACAGTGAAGCCGATCCTTTTCAGGCTGCGAGCCAGGCTGGAGGATACCATTGTCTTTCCAACTCCACCCTTAATCGACGCTACTACTATCTTTCGCATCTCTCCCCACTTTTGCCTTTCCAAAAAAGAAAGGGCAAGCAAATATTGCTTGCCCCGTTTTTCCTGGGTGCCGAAACGAGAGTTTCAGCTACCCACCTTTTCTCGTCTAGTCAGTTAATCTTTCCTGCTGTCTCCTTTGGACATTGTACCAACGAGTGGTGTGTCCTATTAGCTATAGCTAAACTTGACAGGCATTGTCCTATATGATAGATTGTAAATGATACCGACCACATTGTCAAGGTAGGCAGACAAAAACGGGGCAAGCAACCTTCGCTGAGAAGGTCCGAACGGCTTGCCCCGTTCCTTTTTAGCAGGGTTGCGTCCCGGGGAGGAGTTAAATGGTACAGGAGCAAACAGCCGAAGAGAAAGAAGAAGCAACACCAGAAACTGGTGAACCCAGCAAGGTCAGCCTCCACATCAACATGCCAACTGAGGCATATGAGCAAATCAAAAAGTGGGCAAGGTATGCTGCCATTGAGGGACTGATTGAGAGGCACCCCAAGGGCAATTTTACCAACTACTGCAACTTTTGCTTCAACCTGGGAGAGCAGTATCTCAAACAATATATGCTGAAGAAAAGAGGGTATAAATAGGCGCTAGCCCCGCTAGGTCACGGTATATCAGCAATTAAATGCAGACAAAGGTTATAAAAGCGAATAAGCTCCAGGTTCTGGAATTTATAAAGGAGAGACAGCTCATCTGGGTGTATGAGCTAGTTCAAGAGTTTGGTTACACTGACCGCAGTGCTAGGGATAGACTTTACCGCTTAAAAAAGGCAGGGCTAGTGATAAACATGACAAGAGGTTGCTGGGAGCTAACTGAGGAAGGCTACAGAAAATTAAGATACTACGGTAAAAGGTAGGAGGTGTGTTATGACAGGGGATAAGGTTGACGAATTAAAGATAGAAGGAAAAGGAGATTCCAAAGAAGCAGGGGAAGCTTCCGAAGCAGAAAGGGTAACTCCAGATGTAGAAGCAGATTTCCTGGGACTACTCAAGGACTATGGGGTTGCTGAGAAAGCAGCTAAAATCATTACCAAACACATTGCTGACACTGGATCCCCTGACATCTTTGATGACCCAAGAGAATTGCTTGGGAAGATGGCTAAATTCCCTCGCCATGTCCCCCCAGTTACCAGGAAAAATATCTTGGACCACTGGGTATCTACCAGGAATATACCCATACCGGAAGGATTTGAGGAGGAAGCTGATCTGTCTGCTGAAGAACTGAAGACACGGAAAGGAAAGGGGACTGCACCGGAAAAATACTCAATTGACACCGATACCGGCGCTATCAAGGTAGCATCAACAACTGATAAAACGGCACTGACCTGGGACGAGGCAGAGAAATTGTCAAGGGAAATCAAGAAGGATATTGAGGCAAGGGAAAAGAGGGAGGATGTCGGAAAGGAGCCGGCTTTCGTTGTGGGTGAGCATGGCGCATGGACATTAAACCCCAAGGCACCAATAGGCTTCGGAGAGTTTGCCGTCTTTCAGATGTACCAGGACTCCTTGAAGAGGGGTGAGCCGATTGACCCGGTGGAGGAGCTGACCAAGAGGGAAGAGCAATCAGCTCGTTTGAAGGAGGCAATGGGTGTTAAGACAGGAGGAGAGGACACGGAAATGACCATGCTGGATAAACTGGACAAGCTCGGGATGCTCAAAAAGGGCGAGGGGGAGGGAGGATTGCTAGCCCAGCTGGATTCACTGGGGCTACTACGGAAGTCAGGGGAGGAAGGGAGAGATACGCAGATAGATATGTTGTCTCAGCTGGACCAACTGGGGCTATTGCGAAAGACCGGAGAGGAAGGAGGATCCTCGCAGATAGCTATGTTGTCTCAGCTGGACCAACTGGGGCTTCTGAAAAAACCGGGTGAAGGAGAGGGTTCCCAAACAATCTTGGCACTGCAGACGGAGGTCAAGGAGCTCAGGGAATCGCTGCAAAAGCAAGAGATGGACAACATAAAAAATGTGATGGTCTCCCTATCCAACCAGTTGGGTGAGCTGCGTAAAGAAATGTCAAATCAAGGCAAACTTGAGGGGCGCTACGCACTCATGGACAAGACGATAAGTACCATCGATAGCCAGCTCAGCGGAATTAGGAGCGATGTAAAACCGCTGGTGATGGCGGCCGGTGGAGGCACTTCGGAGCCAAGAAAGAAAAGCCCTGAGGAAAAAGCAAAAATCGCTAAGGGACTAAAGGAAGCCGTCGTACTTGAGAAAGAAGCTCGTCAGCTTGAAGATGAGCTTTTGTTCGGTGGGGGGTCTCAGGGTTGACAATATCCCTCATTGAAGTCAAAATAGAGGCAGGAGATAAAAACGGGGCAAGCCACCCTTCGCTGAGAAGGTTTGAACGGCTTGCCCCGTTCTTTTAGGAGGCTGACATGGTTCGTTTGCCAAAACTACCTGCCCCCGAAGAGATGTTCTCTATAATCGACAAGGCGGGTGACGCCATTGAGACTGGGCTGAACATTATTGACAAGGTCGCCGACAAGTTTGACCAGGCAGCACAGAAGTTTGGCCCGCCAGAGCCCACAACTGCCACGACGCCAAAAGAACAGCCTTTAGAGCAAAGTGAAACATTTACATCACCGGCCGCGATATCTGCGGGTACGGCGTGCCTCCCTTGCAGCCGCGATCATCTCTCGACTTCATCAGCAGCCCTTTCCGAAGGGCTGAGATTTGCCCGGGACAAGGGCATAAAAGACCCCGAGGTTGTGAGACGGCTCCGCATAGCTATAGACGAGCTCAACATTATGGAGAGGATTGACCTTGCCCCGGAGGAAGTCACTAGGCTGGAAGGGGCAGAGAAGGACCTGGCAAACTGGGTGCTAAACCAATCAAGGAACTTGAGGCATTCCATCACTGCTATAGCCAATCCTGATGATATGGAGCAGGTTGCAGCGAAGTCAGCTAAGGCGACGGAAGAATTTATGAGAAGACTCTTTGAGTTGCCCGAGGAGGAATGCGAGACCTGTGGTGAACTCAGGGAAAGGCTCAGCGAGTTCATAGAGAGGAGAAAGAGACAAAGTCTAGCTAGATAAAGATAGGGCTTACACTTACAATAGATAAAAACGGGGCGAGCTGAGAAGGCTTGCCCTTTCTTTTTAGGAGGACGTAGATGAGGTCAACCACCGTCAGCTAAAGCAGACGGCTTGTCCCTGCCCCACCAAGAGGGGCGAGACGATAGGCTCGTTGACAGGAGTCTATATAGCAAGAGAAAGGAGGATGGCGCATTCCTCTGCCAGCTAAAGCAGGCAGTCTCCTGCGCCAACGTTTATGAGCAATCCAAGAGGCGGCACCACAGCATATGTACAGGAACTACCAAAGTGCGATTTCTGTGATAGACCAGCCCTCTATAACGGGAAAACTCGCATGGGGCCATGGGCATATATGTGTAAGGCTCACTTTATTAGTCACGGCATAGGTGTGGGCACAGGAGTAGGGCAGAAGTTAATACCCCGCAAGGCGTTGGGGGAGGCTGAAAAAATACGGGCACCCGAGGTCGAAGAAGAGACAGTCACTATGACCGAGGAAGACCTTGAGGCGGCTACCATGGAAGATATGTGGTATCCGGTCTGCCCCTACTGTAGTGCGGAGACCCCAGCTGAGCCTGATGCCCGCGCTGTCTACTGCCAAGCCTGCGACCGCCGTTTTAAGATTGAGAATCCATTTTTTTAGAGAAGGGGGTAGCTATGCCAAACCGCATCGAAGCGGGAATTGCCAGGATAAACGAAAAGCTGAAAACAGTAGAACCCCTAGAGCAGAAAAAGCTCAGCGAGACCCTCAAGACCGAATGGAGCGACCTCATTCAGTATCAGAAGCTACAGTCTACGGCGTTTGCTTGCGGCAAGCTAACTTTGGAAGAGGCGCAGACCCTTTACCGAATATACGGCGGTGAAGTCCCCTCTCCAGAGAAGTGGGATAAACTGAGCCTTGCTGAGAAGGTAATCGGCACTCAGACTGCCGAGGAGCTAACCAGGATTAAGATATGCGATATCCTGTAAGGAGATGAATGAATACAGAGACAGGTCAAGAGCGCAAATTCGAGATGGGGCAGTTAGTATTTACCAGAGGGGTCAATGACCTGGTAGCTACTAATACCGAGTTTGCCCTGTTTGTTACGAAAAGCTTAGGCCGCCACGCCAGAGGAGACTGGGGCGACTTGTCTGAAGCAGACAAGAGGGAAAATGAATACGCCCTGGGCAAGTATCTCCGCCTCTTTTCAGCCTATGAGAAGTTACCCTTACCGAAAGTATGGATAATTACCGAGGCTGACAGGTCGGTAACTACAGTCCTATTTCCAGAGGAATATTAAAACCGGAGGCAAGTAATGGAAAAGCAAGTTTGGAAGTCAGCCTGCGATGCCAAGAGCGAGATACTCAAATTTGAGTCTAGGATAGACCTGCTACATGATGTACTCGGCTTTGGCAGATTTGCCGAAATTTACGAAGACCCGGCCGGAATTTTCCTCGGCAGGCGCCCGGGGGACATAGGGTTCAATGAGTTTCTAGGGCAACCATCGGAGGCGGCCAAGCAGAGAACTAAAGAGCTGTATAGCAAGCTGAGCAAGTGCGCCCAGGAGCAGGTAATGATGATGTTAAGATCGAGAAGTATAAACCCGAAAGATTTAGGGATAGGGTGAGAAGTCCTTTTATTATCACGGAGGTGAGGGATGAAAGAAGCATGCGTTGAGGAAGGGATGAAACTAGCCAGGTGGCTTCAAACGCTCGGCCTGAGGGGAGCTGGTGTTGCTAGTGCTAGTTATGAGGAATACCAGCGTTTGAGCAGGGAAGCAGCTGACGCCCTGATCGACGTGGACAAGATGACCTGTCTCTCAAAAGACGAGAGGTCAGTGATAAAAAGTGAGCTTACCTACCTGAAGGAACAAGCAGAGAAGGTCAACTTTCTTTACACCAGCGATGCCGGCGCACGACTGCTACATCTCTTGAGCAACCCGCAGTTTTACACGGAGTACTATAAGCCTAACCCCGGCCACTCGGCACTGGAGGCTGCCATCAAGGGCGAAATAACCTATGGGGTGAAGTAAAATGCCAGACGGATACGCTATTGTCCTCGGTGAGTGCTACGCCTGTGGGAAAAGGTTTACCTTTAACCCTGTCAGGGTGCCGTCCTTCAGGGACGAGCACGGGGTAAAGCAGCCAATATGTCGGTCCTGTATGGAGTATATTAACAAAGAGCGCAAGAAGATGGGGCTGGAGCCCTTTACTATCCCCGCCGATGCCTACGAACCAGTAAGGGAGGAGGAGCTATATTAGATAGCAACCCCCAGTTTTATACGGAGTATTATAAGTGAGGAGGTGAAAGGATGGCTGAGAAAACCGTCTTCGATGAATTACGAGAGGTGACAAGGGTTAATCTACCAAAGGAGTTTGAGGGTCTGTATGATTTATCAGAGGAGGTAACCCATTTTGCTCACCGTTGCTATTTGGATGCCACACTGAATCGTTTCAATCAAGCAGTCAGAGCCGCTAGCCGTCTAAATGAAAGGGCTCAAGAAAGATATGAGGATGGCATGATTACAGGGGATGAGTATCTCCAGATAACACGGCTTACGGAGGAAATCTTATATCAGGAATTGCCAGCTAGGATTAGAAGCGGTTTAGTTAAAGAATGCAGTTGCAAGATTCGTGACCAAGGGGGGACCTCATCAAAAGGTAGGAGGTGAGAGATGACAATACGTAAAGAGTGTGCTGAAATAGGTGAAAAGCTTCTAAACTCCAGAGAGATTCTGCGGGAAGCCCTAGACCTTGCAGCTCACGCTAAAAGCGTAGAGAGGTTACCAAGCATACGTCCTGATGTAGTTTCAAGAGGGTTAGCTAAAGACATGATTAACCAGGCAAAGGAGTTGTCTAGAGAAGTAGAGCTTCCTAAGGAAGAGGGAATGAGACTGGAAGTATCCTTGGCCTCGGCACTAGACTCAATAAACAAGTCGGATTATGACACTGCCATAAGTCATATCCTGCAGGCCAGAAGAAGCTTGCTTGATTTGATGTTCCAGAAAGTAGTTGCCTGTGAGTGCGGGGAGGCTAAAGCTATTGAAGCAAGATTGGGCAAACAAGCACTAGCAAGAATTTTGGAGCGTGAGCCTAACCTCGGGGCTTTCATCTGCGGTCAATGCGGCGAGAGATTTCACTCGATGAAAGAGTTGAACGAACATTTGAGGAAATACCATCCAGAGGCTTATGCTTCAGTTAGGAGGTAGAATGTGAAACAATTCGAAGTTTATAAGGATAAGGAATACAAACTCACCTTGTCCGCCAATGGCATGTATACTCTGTCGGAGTTTGAGAATGGTCAATGGTACGCGTCTGCTACAGGCCCGCATAGCTACATATTGATGGTTCTCAGGGACCACAAGCTGGATAGAATTATCTCTGCAATAACCTAAGGGGGTTCTTATGGATTTTCCAACAGTAGAACAATTGATAGAGGAAGCTCCTGATGTGATAAGCAGAGATACGCTAGGCAATCTCAAGCAAGTCTATAACCTGGCAAAATACCGAGCAGCGAGCTGTTCGCTTGGTAAAATGGCTGACAATCTGCTATTCATCGGGCAGGGACTTGACGATGTAATCGATGAGATGGCTTATGCTTTCCAAAAAGGCAGGATAGAATCTTCAGATTATGACGCCTATGTAAGAAAGCTTGAGTCATTTCAGTGGGGTACTGTTCCTGCAATGGTTAAGGATGCCCTTTCCCAAAAATGCGGCTGTAAACTGGTACCCCCGAAGTAATTAACCGGAGGTAAGAGATGGCTGAGTACATCTGGATAAGATTAGGCGACGTAGCTGAATACGAGAAATTTGATAAGCCATACGATGCCGGCTTTGAAGTAAGGCGAAATTTACCTGAAGGAGTATTACCGTCCTACTTTTACCGGGCGGCAGGAGTATCGATTCCCCCAAGTTTTGTTGGCGATAATTATATATCGCTATTCTGGGGTGATGAGGATGCACAGTGGAACCGAGATTTGACCGAAGAAGAAAAGAGGGACTTTGAAAGAGGTGTCACTCGAGGTATCGGGGAGAGAAGAGGTACAACCCTTTCAAGTAAAGAGTACCTGCCTTGTCCAATATGTCTTGACGGTAAGGAAAAACCCAGATTCAGCGAGGAAGGGCTACGGTACCATTTGAGAGAGTTTCATAAACGGGTTGATGTTGATGAACTGGTTAAACTAGCCAGAGAAATAGCCAGTGAGGAGGGCCATTCAAGTAAATCTAAGCTGACGCGGGATGATGTCAGGGTAGAAGTTTGGGAAGAGCGAGACCGCCTCCACATCGGAATACAAAATAAGGAAACCGGTGACTATCTCGTAAGCTGGTGGGACGATGAGGCCCGCGAGATGTTCGAAGAGGGCTTCTTCAAGAGCGGTAGAGGATTAGAAGAAAGCGTGTTGAGCTACGCTGAACATATGGGAATTCTTCAATAGGGAGGATGTTATGAGGCCAGAAGAAATTGCCAGTCAGAAGCATATCCGCAAGGAAATACCCCCCGATATAGCAATTGGGGACAAAGTCTGTGACGAATACACCGGAAGTTGTGGGCGGGTGGTATCAATCCTCAATGATGAAGTCGAGCTTGAACCCACCATCGTAAAAAGGGGAGCACGTGGGAAATACCTGGAAGAGACCTGGCTCCCCATCAGGGCCAAGGTAGCCAATTTGAAGCCTGACCATATTAAAAGATATGAGGAGCTGCCCTCCGACCACGAACTGCTGCTCCACTTCGGCATTGAGGAGGTGGGCAGCCCGGGCCTGGTGGTTAACGAGGCTAGAGCTAAAGCCACACCATGCTCTTGCTTCACCTACAAGGGAAAGGATATGTGCTGGAGCAAAGGTATTATCGGAATGCTCGCACGTGACCAACAGGATATCTACTGCGTTGCCGGCAAGGCCTATAAAGCGCGGCCGGCGCTGACAGAACGCTATAGGAGTTTCGCCGCGGCTGCCGAGGAAGCCCATAAGAAGATAGAGGCTATGCCAAGCGGGATTGAGCGACTGGAAGCGTGGTTAGGGGCGATGGGGGAGGAGTTAGCGAAGAAGGGAATCGAGGTCTAAAACATGGGGGATATTTGTAAATGTGTAGATTGGTTCCTTTTAGCTATCACAGCATCTGAAGCATTGGAGCATAATGCTACGGTGAGTGATATGGCCAAGGACCTCCATGAAAACCTCAAAGAAATACTCCCGGGAAAGCAACTTGAGGACCTCGAGGATAGGCATGTTTTACTTCAGGGGTATTTGACGGAGGGAATGGCAGAGTTTGCCTTATCAGGATCTCTGGGCTCAATCCGCGATAAATGCAATGTCGATATATCTGAGGTAAAAAAGTTGGCAGATAGTGGTTTTGAGGCTATCAAGAGGAGAGACCCCTTAATGGCAGCTCAGAACTTTTCTAAACTAAAAGGAGAGCTAGTAAGGCTAGCAGAAAATATCTGTGCAAATAAATAGGGGGCAAAATAATGGACATCAGCAAGGCCAAAAAGTTAGTTGAGCTTGAGAAAGACGGCCGCAAGATTTTAGTCACCCTCTGGGAGGGAAATCAAATCTCTAGCTGCGTGACTGGGGAGAACACTAAAAAGCAGTACTGCGAGTCCTGCCAGGGTGATGATGAATTGTGCCGGGACTTCGTAGAACATCTGAAGTCCCAGGGCTACCAGTCCACCGAAATCGAGCTTGGGGAGCTGGAGCTTGAGGAGAGCCTGCCCAGATTCCTTGAGCAGAGGGAAGCGCAGGTAGTCACTTCGGAGGATGTCGGAAAGGTTGAGGAAATTCTAGTTGAGCCAGAAGAGGAGACAGAAGTTGGGTAGTTCACCATTGGTCTACGGATGGTTGACGGCAGAACTGAATGCTGAGCTCAAGAAGCTCCTGGAAGAGGAGGAGTGGCCACCGCCTGAAGAGGCACCCGAGGAATTCAACATAGTCTTGCAAGTCTGTGATTATGCCTTCCTACTCAAGGAACTCAAGAGAAAATGCGATGAGCTAGGTCTCAACAAAAGTGGCCATAAGAAAATACTTGCTGCTAGGCTCCTGCAGGCCGGCGAAGAGGAGCTAACTGAGCTAGCCCGAAAGGTAGTGCAGGAGGTTGAGGCCGGAGAACAAGACCCCTTCGTGATAGCAGGAAAAATAGTAGGATGAGCGTAACAAGCAGGATAGAGCAAGCGATAAAGGCACTTGACGAAGGCAAGCTGAAGGAGGCTCTCTACCTTACCGATAAGACAGGACTGGAGAGGCACAACGCATGGGTCAGAGAAGCCGCCCGGAAGGCGCTGGGGGACAAGGAGAATACCAAGAAATACCTGAAGGAGGCTAGGGATAAGTTAACCGAAACTATCACCGCGCCGCTTGATGATACTAGCCTGGAAGGAGTTGAGGAGATGCTCAATGAGGCGACACCAGAACTGCCAAAGCAAGAAAAGACTGACGAGGAGCTATACGAAGAATGCGAAGAATGTCATGTGGCTAACGCGGTCGTTGCCGCCACTGAGATATGCGATAAGCACCCCCAGGCTGCATGCAGTCTAATAACCAGCCGGCTAGATAAGGAGGATGTCGAGCCCGAGGAGTGGCTCAAGGTGCTTTTTGAATCAAGGGGCAAGGCTGAGGGCGAGACAAGGCGTGAGTTCGACATCATACTGAGTGACCTAATCCAGTACCTTGAGCGCAGAAATAGCCCCTTCCTTATAAAGGCAAGGAAACACCCAGTAAATAACTATACTACTGATTGACGAATTGTAAGGCACACTTGACAGTGCCCGGTGACAGTGCAATAATTAGATTATCCCTATAAACGGGAAATACTTTTAAAGGAGGAGGCAAGATGGCCGGTATTATGCTGACTGAAGCTGGGAATGCTATTGTCTATCAGTCCGTTCCATGGGCAAGGCACATCACCAGCCTCAAGACCCAGAGCTTCCCCAAGGGAGCAATCCCCGCTCACTTAAGTGGGTACCTCTTCAAGGCAGGCGGAGATCCCGCTACCTGTGCCAGGGAGACTCTTGGCAAAGCCGGAGCCACCCGGGTCCGCGCTATGAATGCGTGTATCTCTAGACTTAAGAAAAAGAGGTAAGCACCGGGAGCTTTCCAAGGAAACAGAAGAGGGCAAGTCTAAACCGCTTGCCCTCTCTCATTAGGAAATCAATTTGGTTAAGAAACTTAAGCTGATATTGAGAGAAACCCCGACCGGTAGGGAGGAAACTCCCTGGCTGGAGCCTCAGCGGGAAAAGTTCGCTAGGGTAGCTAAAGAGGTTGCCGAGGAAATGAAGGATACCAAGCTGAAGGGAGCTGCCAGGGTGCGGGCCTTCAATGCCAGGGTGAGTCAGCAATTAAAAGCTAATCGCCCTCCGGAGCCGGGATGACCATGAAACCAACATTTACCAGAGAGAGCGCAGGGTGATAAGTATAGATTTGGGGCTTCAGAACCAGTGGGAGGCCAAGCCAAAGGAAGAACTCAAGATTCCTGAGGCATACATAAAAGATTTGAAGTTTGAGATTGTCGTTTTTAGCCCAAAGCGAGATTTTACCTTCAGGTGTAAGGGTTACTCCCAGGATGAGGGGGGCGCCTGGTCGTTTGAGGGGGCTATAATAGATACCTCAAAGAAAGATTCTCAAGGCGAGGTTTATCTGAAGAGGCTTACTTATCACCCTGCGCTCTCTCTGGTAAATGTTGGTTTCATGGTCATCCCGGCTCCAGAGGGCGATTAGCTTTTAATTGCTGACTCACCCTGGCATTGAAGGCCCGCACCCTGGCAGCTCCCTTCAGCTTGGTATCCTTCATTTCCTCGGCACTCCATTATTTATCCCCCTTGCTATCAATTTTGCCGCCAGCTCTTTCTTGGCACCACTCAGGCCGAGCCCAGCATCACGACACATTTTCCTTAGCTCTTTTAAGGAGTACTTATAGTCCATGTCCATGCACTCAGCTAATATTTCCGCTGTGATGATGCCCCCTGGGAAAAGCTCTCCTACCTCTGCCTCGAGTCGCTGCTCAGTTGTCGGCTCCTCCTCCTCCCTCAAGACTGACGGGGAAAAGTGTCGCCGTCTTGCTGGTTGCTTGAGTCTTGCATCCTCGTCAACCTGGGCCAGGAGGTTTTTCAGTTCCGTAGCGTCACCACCCTCAGCCTCTACTGTTTCTATCATCTCCGCCAGTTCATTTCTGCTAAGTCTTGCTATGGCTGGCATATCAATTCACCTCATCTTAATTATATCCCAAATTGCCCTGTCAATTGCGGTTGACATCGGCTTCGAGGTATGCTTTAATCAGCTATAGTTACAACATATACAATAGAACCTACGGTCTAACTTGTCAAATCGGAATGTTACATTTTGCCCACTTTTTACAGTATATATAGTGAGGGGCAAAAACTTAGGGGAAGTTTCAAGAGGCACTTATAAGAAAGGGGGTAGTGATGCCCCAGCTATTAGATAGAATAATCTGTTTTTCGCTTTATCCTGTCCCTAAGGCAATTCTGTTTGCCGTCTTTGGAGAACATTTCATTGGTTTAGGAGCAATAAAGGAACCCATAGTGGTGTGTTTCATTGCTCAAAATGCGGAGCGATGTGGTGTGATTGCTGTGGAGAATATTTAGACTCTGATGGAAAATTTACACCTCAAGAAAGAACTAAATTACGCCTAATTTGTCAATAGCTAAAAAGCGGGATGCGTAATGGAATGGATGGATGAACCAAACCGAGAAGAATTCGAGCATGCTGGTCTAAAGTGCCTGATTTTGAGGAATCCTGAACTCCTCAATCTGAATGGGTATGTGGCTTTGCCGCCGGAACATCCGTGCTATGGTAAGGCAGATATTGATGTCGAAGTTCATGGTGGATTAACCTTTGCTTCAGAGGGAGATGGAGAAAAGTGGGAGAAGGGCTACTGGTGGGTTGGCTTCGATTGTGGTCATGCTGGAGACCTAGTGCCTGCTATTTCTGAATATCTACCTATGCCTGGGATTTATAGAAACTTTGCCTACGTCAGGGCAGCGGTTAAAACTCTGGCCGAGCAACTAGCAAAGCTTGCACCATCAAAGGAGGATGCAATGGGAAAGGGAGTATCTAAGTATTGGACACCTGGAAAGGAGATTGAATATCAAGAGCGGCTCAAAAATAGTCGAACCTTTGCTGAGCGACATCTCACTATGCTTTTCCGTGACCTTCTGAAGTACGATGGGCGAAGCAAAGAGGCAAGGAAGGCAATAGCTCAGGCAAGGCTGCGCATAGCCACTGCCAGCGACAAGGATATCACGGAGATAGCCAAGCTAGAGGCAAGTATGCAGGAGGAGAGTCCGGGGGAGATACCGGGGTTAGCTAGGGCTAGCTTTGAAGCACAAAGGCTGAGAGAACTACAGAAAGATCGAGTTGAGATAAAGGAGAGGGGGATCAGGAAGGAGGAATTAGAGTGCCAGTAGAAGCAAGGGCGATGATGGACCTGCACGGCTTTTTGAGACCTGAGCAGGTCGAAGCCATGATTGAGAGCTGTGACAATCTGCGGGACCGTCTCCTCATAAGGTTACTGTGGAGAACGGGGATGAGGGTATCGGAGTTAGTCAAACCAGGGAAGGATAGAAACCCGGTCCTCGGGCTAAGAGTATCCAATATACTCTGGGACGAGAACGCCCTCATAATCAGGCATGGTAAGAGGAAAGATAACCCCCCGCGTCGCATAGACATTGATCCTGATACCCTGGCTATAGTCAGGGAGTACCTGGAGAAGCGACCGGAGAAGTCTGAATTTGTGATACCTATCACACGTCAGATGGCCTACCTGGTGGTGAGACAGGCGGCGGAGAGGATCGGCATAACCGAGGTGGGGGACCCCTTGGTGTCTAAAAGGCGTCATCCCCATCCCCATCACCTGAGACACAGTCTAGCGGTTCACAGTGTCCGGGTCACCAAGGGCAACTATGGTGACCTCATCCGGCTCCAGCAGCAGCTTGGACATGCCTCAGTGGCCACTACTGCCGGCTATGTCCAGTTCAGCGATGAGGAGCAGCGCAAGTGGTATGATGACCTGTGGAAGGAGAAAGAGTAATGGTAGACGAGCTTAATGTAACTCCCGGGCGCGGCGGCAATCGCCACCCGCTATCAGTAAGAACTTTTATCCTGGACCACCTGGCTTCCGTTGACGAGGATTACATCGCCAATATGCACAGAGCATACAAAGCGGAGCTCGACCGGATAGCGAGGCAGAATGGGCGGCGGGCATACCACAAACCAAGGTACCACTCGTTTGAAGTGGCAATGCACATCCTCGCCAGGGAGGGATTGGTTGAGTTTTCAGGCAGGGAAGAGGAGTCCGACTACCCCCAGTTTAAAGATTGGGAGAAAAAGCCTCTGCGCCGGTACTACAGGTTGAGGTGAGACTGTGGAAATTGACAGATGGGATGTAGAGGTGTGGGCAGCTAGGTCAAGGAAGGGTGAGGTGTGCGGCATATTTGGCTGCCCAAACAAACCAACCACCAAGTGTAAGCACTGCTTTAATATGTATTGCGATGAACATAAGTGGGTAATTGAAACGCCTGCTCATGCGGTGCACGGGCTCGTAGCTCAGTGGTTAGAGCACCAAGCTGATAACTTGGGGGTCGTTGGTTCAAGTCCAACCGAGCCTACTACAGAGGCGAGCAGCTAGCACCAAACGAGATACTGGAAAGCATTCCCTGCAGGCGCTCCAAGAAAAGGAAAGGGGGAGCTAGATGACTGAAGAAAAGAATCCTGATATATGGGAAGGGACAGTCCTCACTGTTCCCAACCGCCATGTTAAAGGTTGCGGGAAACCTCCTGAGATTACAGCTGGCAAGAAATATACCGCCTATTTTGAGAATGAATATGGCGAGCAGCTCGTCTTCGTCTACGATTGGCTAAAGCATAAGGGAACGCTATGGCATGGTGACTGTGGCTGGGACCAGCCACTCGATGTCCTTAAGGGGATGGTTCCCGGAACCATTATGTCCGCAGAGGAGCAAGAGTGGCTCAGCCTTGTCTGGAAAGTAGCGACCACCCCCCCGATAGAAAGAGAGGCAATTAACCAGGGCGGGAATGGTTCTGGCCAGCTAGAAGTAGAACAGGACGAAGAGTGGGGTGAGGTAGATAAATAATCTGATAGCCTGCCCGGCAAGAGGCTATGACACGTGAACTATGTGAGGGCGATAGGAGAAGATAGGTGGAAGAAGAAACAAATCTTGTAACCGAAGATAGGTGGATGAAAGAAGGCGGCCAGTTGGACATAACTGACTGGCAGATACTCAACGAGGCTTCCCAGAACGGGCGGGCTCACATCCGGGTAATCAATATACAGGAGATGTTAGAGGCGATGAGGAAGACTGAGCCTAAGAAATACCGGCGCTTTCGGAAGATTATGGAGAAGCAGACTGGCAAGCGGCTGACTTTCAACGAGCTGGTTGACTTGGGACGAAAAGCCGATGAAAGAATGAAAGAGTTCACCGAGCTTACGGAGAGCATGACCCTGGCCCAAGCGGCTCAGGTCCGCATCCTCCGCGTCGACCACCACATGACATGGAGGTCAGTTGCTAGGGCATGCTATCTGGAGAAGTGGCCTAATCTATGTGGATGGGAGCCGCTGTCCAACCAGCTCATGGGGATGGCCTTATGCGAAAAGGCATCTTCATTTTTTAGAGAAAGTTACAGGGATCCCCCCTGGAATTAGAGTTATGCTGTGGAGCGTGTTAAAGTATTTAGCTGTTTAGTTTAATAACTATGTTTAGTGCACGGGAAATAAATAGGGGATAGGAGGTAAAACGAAGTGTCATTGCCATTCTATAAAAGTAAGAGAGACCTGCGGGAGACATTTCCTGAGCACGAAATCGTCAGAGTATACGTGCCCAGGAGATACGGATTTCTTCAAGCCCACGGTGGCGGGAAATTCTGGACTCTCAAGACAATCGCTGAAAGATTTAGCCTGCCGATGTTAGGCAACAGAATTGACGAGGCGAGCCAAGCGAGGTGAGTGAGCGCGAGCAGAGCGGGGCTAGTAATCAAGCTAGCTCCGCTTTGTTTATTATTTAGGGCAAGAGGAATATAAAAAGGGGGTAGATTGGCGTGATTAAGTTCCGACTATCCACTCATACTCTAACTAGCAAGCCTATGGTTGAAGTATGGCGTGATGATATATTCGTTGCCAGCATCTACGGACATGAAGAGGGAGTGCGATTGGTAAGTAAATATTTTGACGGCGTTGAAGTGGAGCATGATTACCCTCCCGGTGTTATACTAAAACTATCAGAGCAGGCGCCAGATTAGCTCAGTGGTTAGAGCGTCTGTATCGCCCATTGGCAACAGAGGCGCCTGTGGTGTTCAACGGATAAAGCATATCTGGCTTCCAACCAGAAGGTCAGGGTTCGATTCCCTGCAGGCGCTCCAAGCCCTTACGAGGAGGACTAGATGGTTAATCAATTACCAACTTACAGCATAACGGTTAGTGTGTTTGAGGCCGGAGTCCTGATGGGTATGATTGAGAGTGCAGAGGAGAGAATTAAACCTTCTCTTTCCGGGATACGGAGCCAACTTATAGCAATGAAAAGGGATATTGAGAAGGTCGATGGGGTGGTTAAGAAACTTCTTCCTAACGGCATGCTGGAGATTACAGATGACGACGGCAACCTAATTATCCGCCCACCCTACTCCTGGGAGGTAGCGGGCAATTAGAAAGCGAGCATTGAATGAGATATAGAACCATTATGGTTGACCCCCCATACTCCTACAGACAAAAACTTGACAGACCAACCACTCGGGGAGGTCTAAAATATCCGACTATGAGCATTGTGCAAATTATGGCAATCCCAGTTCCTGAATGGTCCGACAAGGACTGCCAGTGCTGGCTGTGGACCACAAATAGCCACCTCCATGAAGCTTTCCATATTCTCGAAGCCTGGGGGTTCAGGTATGTCACCACCTGCACCTGGGTGAAGACCACGATGGGTTTGGGCTACTGGCTCCGGGGCAAGACAGAACATCTCCTCTTGGGTGTAAAGGGATCTCCCCGGAACAAGTTTATAGGACCCCATGGCAGTAGTGGTTATGACCTTTCGACATTCATCTATGCGCCTCCTCAGGGGCATTCTCAAAAGCCGGACTGTGCCTATGATATGATAGAAACCCTGTCCGAGGAGCCAAGATTGGAGCTCTTTGCGAGGAGGTACCGTTTTGGCTGGGAGACTTGGGGAGATGAACTGGGCATAAAGATTGGAGGGGGAGCGAGCCATTGACAAGGAGAAAACCATGGAGCGGGAGCGAGCCAAGAACAGAGAGAAAACCATGTGAGACGAGCGAGCCAAGACATAGGAGAAAACCAATTATCAAGAGCGAGCAGAGCGGGGCTAGTAATCAAGC
>Ga0315547_1001505_pt1 | contig 18296 bp, 20 predicted proteins | sample SalMarSW160240MG_2_FD_202542 | JGI IMG/M metagenome (GOLD analysis project Ga0315547, IMG submission 202542) | Salt marsh sediment microbial communities from the Plum Island Ecosystem LTER, Massachusetts, United States - Salt Marsh Sediment SW1601-240 ...
CAGCCAGTTTTCTCCCGGATCCTTTATTATGAGCATTAAAGATAATATCCGCGAGCTGTTAGACGAGCTGCCCCCCGGCGTGGAGCTGGTGGCCGCCGCCAAGAAGAGGACGCCCGATGAAGTATTACAGGCGGTGGAAGCCGGCGTAAAGGTCATCGGGGAAAACTATGTCCAGGAAGCCGAAACAGCCGCCGCCGCCGTTGGCGGTAAAGCCGCCTGTCACATGATTGGGCGCCTGCAGAAAAACAAGGTAAAAAAAGCGGTAGCCCTCTTCGATATGATAGAGACCGTCGATTCCGTTGAGCTGGCTCAGGAAATTGATAAGCGCTGCGCTCAAATGGGCAAGGTGATGCCGGTGCTGGTCGAGGTCAACAGCGGCCGGGAGGAGCAGAAGGCGGGGGTGCTGCCGGAAAACGCCGAAGCGCTGATAAGGGAGATTTCCCGCCTGCCCAATATCAAAGTGATGGGGCTGATGACCATGGGCCCCCGCTTTGGCGACCCCGAAGATTCACGCCCCTACTTTGTCATCACCCGCCGGCTCTTTGACCGCATCAAAACCCTTGAAGTTCCCAACGTGGAGATGAAATACCTCTCCATGGGCATGACCAACTCCTACCGTGTTGCCCTGGAGGAAGGGGCCAACCTGGTGAGGATAGGCACCCGGATATTTGGCGAAAGATAACCACTTGACTAGTCAGGCGTTAGACCTTAATCTATAATTATACAGATGGTTGAAGAAGAGGAAAGGGAAAGGCTGGCTCAGGAAGAGCTGGTCAGGGAGAAGGTAGACGGGGAGGGGAACCGGTGGCGCAAAGTCTACTTCGGCGGCGGCGCCCATTTCCGCAACTGGCTGGAGCAGTGCCGGGAGCTGGGCGAGGTTGAGGTGGAGGAGGTGGACTCTAAAGGCTTTAAGTGCTTTGAGGAGGGCGGCGAAAAGCTCTATCGAATCTGGATGAAAGAGGAGCCGCCCGAATAAAAACGGCACAGGCGCTGGCGAGCTAAGGAGGTAACCAAAAAGTGCATTGAATTAGGATAAATGCTAAAATAAGCCGTAATCAAGAATCAGGAGGATAATTTTAACAAATGGCTTTTAAGATTACTGAGGAGTGTATTAGCTGCGGAGCTTGTGAGCCCGAATGTCCCAATGAGGCTATTTCCGAAGGGGAAGAAATCTATACAATTGACCCTGATAAGTGCACCGAGTGCGTGGGTGCTTATGATTCCTCGCGTTGCGTCGAGGTCTGCCCGGTGGATTGTTGTGTGCCTGATGATGCTCATAAGGAGAGTAAAGAGCAACTGCTTGAGAAGTGGAAAAAGCTGCACCCCGGCGAGACCCCGGCGTCCAGCTAGAACCGCCGGTTTGGCTTTAGTTTGACCCTTAAACGCGTTAGAGCAGATACAGGTATTACCCTTTCTGTGCCTTCCCCGATAGCTCAATGGTAGAGCGGGCGGCTGTTAACCGCTAGGTTGTTGGTTCGAGTCCAGCTCGGGGAGCCAGATTTTCTTTTATTTCCCCACCCCTATTTATATCTATTCCCGCCCGCCGCCCTTTAAGGAAGGGCTTTAAGCCCTTTTTATCCCCACCCTTTTAAAGAATGTTTTTCTATCAATTCAATCTAATATACTGCGGTGTTGTATAATTAGGTAACTCTACTAATATCCTTTGGGAATCTATAAAGTGCAGCCCAATAAAGAAGCATTTCTGGACATCGAGACCACGGGACTTACCCCCATATATGACAAAATTACTGTGGTTGGAATCTATCTTTGTGATGGCATTAACAACGATATCGTTCAACTAGTGGGGAAAGAAATAACTACTGGCAGTATAATGGATGCGCTTAAAGGCGCCAGCATTATCTATACCTACAACGGCAAATCATTCGACCTGCCATTTATACATTCCCGCTTAGGCATCAAACTCGAAAGTCTGTTCGGGCACCATGACCTTATGTACGACTGCTGGAGGAAGAACCTCTATGGTGGTTTCAAAGCAGTCGAAAGGCAACTCGGGATAGAGAGGAAGCTCAATGATGTTGACGGCTATGAAGCGGTCAGATTGTGGTGGAGGTACGAGGACTATTCTGACACGGATGCCCTTGATAAATTGCTCGAATATAACGAGGAAGATGTGTTGAATCTCAGGGTGCTGAAGGAGATGTTGCTGTAGCACTAATATGGGGCGGGTTTCTTCAATTTCTCTATTTCTTATTTCCCCCCACCCCCACTAAGAAGAAATTGATAGAGGTATCGCCTCTGTAGGGTGGGTCAGGGTGGCTAGCCAGACCAAAGCGTTTGAGTGCCACCTATCCCCGTGTTATAATTTCCCCGTAGGAATAGCGTTATGTGGGACAGATTAGAGCAGATAGAAAAACACTACCAGGAGCTTGAACGGCAGATAGCCCTGCCGGAGGTTTCCACCGACCCCGATAAATTGCAGGCGCTGGCTCAGGAAAAGGCGGGCATTGAAGACCTGGTGACCAGGTATAGAGCCTACAGGGCAACCGCTAAAGAGCTTGAGGATACCAAAGCCATGCAGGACGGTGCTCAGGAAGAAGGTATGAGCGCTATGGTCAAGCAGGAGATAGAAAGGCTGGAGGCTAAGCTTGAAAAACAGCTTGGCGAGATGAAGCTCGCCCTTACCCCCAAAGATGCCAGTGACGATAAAGACATCATCATGGAAATCAGGGCGGGGACGGGTGGCGATGAAGCCGGGCTGTTTGCCGCCGACCTCTTCCGCATGTACAGCCGCTACGCCCAGGACAAGGGCTGGGCGGTGGATATCATCGACAGCAACGAGAGCGGCATCGGCGGCTTTAAGGAGATAATCTTTGAGGTAAAGGGCAAAGGCGCCTTCAGCCGCCTCAAGTACGAGATGGGGGTGCACCGGGTGCAGCGGGTGCCGGTTACCGAATCTTCAGGCCGCATTCACACCTCGACGGCTACCGTGGCTGTCCTCCCCGAGGCCGACGAGGTAGAGATAAACGTCAACCCCGAAGACCTTAGAATCGATATCTTCCACAGCGGCGGGGCGGGGGGGCAAAATGTAAACAAGGTAGCCACCGCCGTCCGCATTACCCACCTCCCCACCGGCTTGGTCAGCATCTGCCAGGACGAGCGCTCCCAGCTCCGCAACCGCAAGAAGGCGATGGCGGTGCTCCGCGCCCGCCTGCTGGATATAGAGCGGAGCAAGCAGGAGGAGGATATAAGCCAGCAGCGCCGTTCTCAGGTGGGCAGCGGCAAGCGCGCCGAAAAGATAAGGACCTATAATTTCCCCCAGGACCGCATCTCCGACCACCGCCTCGGCCAGACATTTCGTAACCTGCCCCGCATCCTGGATGGCGACCTGGATAAGCTCATTGATACCCTGACCACCAGCGAGCAGGCAAAACAGCTTGAGGAGCAGCTGGCTTGAAAGTAAAGCAGGCTCTCCGCCGCGCCCGGGGCATCCTCGTTAAAAACAGTGTTGAGGATGCCTCTTTAGAGGGTGAACTGCTGCTGCGGCATGCCCTCAATATAGATAGAGTCCAGCTTTATATCGATTTGGGGAAAGAGCTGCCCCCCCAACAGGAAGGGATTTTCTTTAATCTGCTGGAGCGCCGCTTAAACGGCGAGCCGGCAGCCTATATCACCGGCCGCCGCGAGTTCTACGGGCTTGACTTTGAGGTTAACCCCGCCGTCCTCATCCCCCGCCCGGAAAGTGAGCTGCTGGTGGAAAAAGCCCTGTCTATTGCTAAAAACCGTCCGTTATCCACACTAGCCGATATCGGCACCGGCAGCGGGGCGATTGCCGTCAGCCTGGCGGTAAACCTGCCGCGGACGCTGATTTACGCCACCGATATCTCCGCCGCCGCCCTGGAAACGGCTTCGGCAAACTGCCGTAAACACGGCGTTTCTGGTCGAGTCCGCCTGCTGGAGGGCAACCTGCTTGAGCCTCTGCCGGAGCCGGTTGACCTGATAGTGGCTAACCTGCCCTATGTCAGCCAATCGGAGTTAAACCCGGAATCTGAGCCGCCGCTGGCGCTTGACGGCGGCGCTGACGGAACGGAAAGGATAGTCCAGCTGTGCTGTCAGGCAGGCGGCAAGCTAAGAGCCGGCGGCTGTTTACTTCTGGAGATAGGGCAGGGGCAGAGAGAAGCGGTGACAGCCATTTTACATAACATATTCCCCGGGGGTACGATAGAGGTCTTCCCCGACCTGGCCGGCATTGACCGGGCGGTACTGTTAAACCTCTCCGCCAGCCCGGCTCAACTTGACAGGCAACCGCTACACTGTTAAATTAGTTACTTGGGTTCTCCCCTAGGTTTTAAACATTAAACGGAGGAATTAGGCATTATGAACATGATTGTCTGCATCAAGCAGGTTATTGACCCCGAGGCACCCCCCGCAAGTTTCAAGATTGACCCATCCAGCAACAAGGTGGTGCCGCCGGCGGGAGTCTCGCCGGTAGTCGACCCCTATGCCGAATACGCGGTAGAGGCGGCGCTCAAGATGAAGGATGCCTCAGGGGGCAAAGTCACCGCCCTAAGTCTGGGCTCAAACCAGCTCAGGGACATCGTCAAGAAACCGCTGGCGATGGGGGCTGACGAGCTTATTTTACTGGAGGACGAGGCTTTCGACGAGAGCGATAGCTGGTCAACCGCCTACGCCCTGGCGATGGCCATCAAGAAGATAGGCGAATACGATATCATCTTCTGCGGCCGAGAGGCTTCGGACTGGAACGCCGGTCAGGTAGGCTCCGGTCTGGCCGAGATACTGGGGCTGCCCAGCGTCACCCTGGCTAAGAAGATAGACATCGCCGGTGACAAGGCAAAGGTGGAGCGGAGCACCGATGAGGGCTACGAGGTGGTCGAGGTCTCCCTGCCCTGCCTGATTACGGCCAGCAACGAGATTGGCGAGCCCCGCTACCCCACCATAAAGGGGATTATGGCCGCCAAGAAGAAGGAGCCGGTGGTCTGGAAGCCGGCCGATATCGGCGTTGATGCCGCCCAGATAGGCGCCGCCGGAAGGCGCACCAAGCTGCAGAAATTGTTCCAGCCTGTCCGCGAGGGCAAATGCGAGATTATCGAGGGAGAGGGTCTGGAGGAAGCGGCGGCCAACTTGGCGGTAAAACTGCGTGAAGTTAAGGTATTATAGGAGTTAAATTATGGCTGAAAATAAAGGCGTTCTGGTTTTATGTGAGACTAAAGAAGGCAAGCTGGCTTCAATCTCCACCGAGCTGCTCGGCGGCGGCAGGAAGCTGGCGCAAGACCTGGGACAGGAGTTGTCGGCGGCACTGGTCGGCAGCGGCATCGGCAATCTGGCGCAGGAAGCCATCGCTTACGGTGCCGATAAGGTCTATGTCGTTGACGACCCGATTTTAAAAGATTACCAGACCGATACTTACCTGCCGGTTATGGAAAAGGTAGTCGGGCAGGCGATGCCCCAGGTCTTAATCATGGGGCAGACCTCCATCGGTCGCGACCTGGCTCCCCGGCTGGCTTTCCGGCTCAACACGGCTGCCTCTCTGGGCTGCCTGGAGCTGGCTATTGACCCTGCCTCCAAGAAACTGCTTCAGACCAAGCCGGTTTACGGCGGCAACGCCCAGGCCGTTTTCATCACCGAGTCCTTCCCCCAGATAGCCACCGTCCGGCCCAAGGCAATGGCGCCGCTGGAGCCGGACCCGTCCCGAAAAGGGGAGGTAATCAATGTTGACGCCGCTCTGGACGCTTCGGCGATAAGAACTAAAGTTCTGGAGAAGGTCCCCGAAGAGGTTGCGGGGATAAAGCTGGAGGACGCCGAGGTGGTGGTCAGCGGTGGTCGGGGCATCGGCGGCACCGAAGGCTTTGCCCAGCTGGAGGAGCTGGCCAGGCTGTTAAAGGGAGCGGTGGGCGCCACCCGCCCCCCCTGCGATAACGGCTGGGTGCCTGCCGGGGCGCAGGTAGGGCTTACCGGCAAGATTGTCACCCCCGACCTCTACATTGCCGTCGCCCTCTCCGGTTCCAGCCAGCACATGTCCGGCTGCTCCGCCTCCAAGACCATAGTGGCTATAAACAAAGACGCGGAAGCCAATATATTCCGAGAAGCCCGCTTCGGCGTGGTGGGTGACTGGAAAAAGATAGTCCCCGCCTTCACCGAAAAGCTCAAGGAACTTCTGGCTAAATAAAGACAATAAATAAGGAGTGATACCATGAAGCTAAGAATCTTAGTTGGTCTGTCCTTGCTGCTGGTCAGCCTGCTGGTTATTTCCCCGGCGGCGGCCGTCCTGGCTCAGGAGGAAGAAGCCCCGCCTGAGGTAATTAATCTTATCGCTACCTACACCAAGCTGGAGGGAGTAGCCGGCGCCGGCTTTGAGTTTGAAGTCGGCCTGCAGTACGCGGTGGGAACCGAGGCCCGGACCTTTGACCTGGCGGCTACCGGACCCCAGGACTGGACGCTATATATTACCCCCACCTACCCCACCGACAAGCAGATACTGGATATCAGGCTTGAGCCGCCTGTACCCTACCAGGCCGCTCAGATAACCAAGGTAATTATTCATGTCTCCCCCCCATACTGGCTCCTGCCCGAGCCGGGGGAATACCCCATCACCCTGGAGGCAACCTCGGGTGAAGTCACCAACATTATCGAAGTCACCGCCGTGGTAACTTCCACCTATATAATGTCCCTGGTTCCGGCTGAAGAGCGCTATAATACCACGGCTACGGCGGGCCGGGATAACTACTTCTCCGTAGAAGTGCAGAACAACGGCTCGGCGGCTATTGATGACATCACCTTCTCTACCAGTAAACCGAGCGGCTGGACGATTGAGTTCTCCCCCGGCGAGATAGATTCCATAGCCGCCCAGGATTCTCAGACCATAGAGGTCAATATAAAGCCGCCGGCCAAGACCATCGCCGGCGATTATCAAATCAGCCTCACCGCCAAGGGCAAACAAATCTCGGAAGATATGGATATCCGGGTCAGCGTAGAAACGCCCACCATCTGGGGCTGGCTGGGGGTGGTCATCATCGTGCTGGTGGTTGCCGGCCTGGTATATATCTTTATGCGATTTAGCCGACGGTAGAATATGGACAAGAAGATAGTCTTAGAGACCCAGGACCTGACCAAGCGCTACGACGGCAATACGGTGGTTGACCACCTTAACCTCCACGTCGCCGAAAACGAGGTCTTCGGCCTTCTCGGCCCCAACGGCGCCGGCAAGACCACCACCATCCTCATGCTGCTGGGACTGACCGAGCCGGCTTCGGGCAGCGCCCGGATATTCGGTTTTAACTCTACCCGGGAGCCGCTAAAGGTAAAGAGCCTTACCGGCTACCTGCCGGAGAGGCTGGGTTTCTACGACGGCCTCACCGCCCGCCAGAACCTCAGGTTTATCGCCCGGCTCAATAACATGGGTAATGACGAAGCTAACCAGCAGATTGACCAGGTGCTGGAAGCGGTCGGCCTGACCAAGGTGGCTGATACCGCCGTGGGCAAGTTCTCCCGGGGGATGAAGCAGCGCTTAGGCATAGCTGATGTGCTGGTCAAGGAGCCCCGGCTGGCTATCCTCGACGAGCCCACCGCCGGCCTCGACCCGGAGGGGATTAATCAAATTTTAGACCTTATCACCGGCCTGCCCAAGATGGGTACCACCGTGGTCATGTGCTCCCACCGTCTCTATGAGGTGCAGCGGATATGCCACAGCATCGCCATATTAGCCGCGGGCAAGCTGGTGGTGGAAGGCGCTCTGGACACCTTGGGCCGGGAGGCTCTGGCCGGAGGCCGCTACAGAATAGAGGTGGAGACCGCCGACTCCAGCCCGCAGCTGGTAGAAATCATCGGCAAGATTAAGGGGGTTAAGAGCGTGGAAGTGGAGGGCAATTTCCTGCACGTCACCACCGATTCCGACCTGCGGGCAGCCATCTCCAAGGCGGTGGTGGATAACGGTGTCGCCCTGACTCAGGTGAAGATGCAGGAGTTCTCGCTGGACGATATATACAAGAAGTATTTCAAGGAAGGCTAGCCAATGATAACCATAGTCAGAAAAGAACTGGCCGACTATTTCACCAGCGTAAGGTGTTTCATACTCTTTCTGCTGGTGCTGCTGGCCAGCGCCGCCGGGCTTTATGCCGCCTATGAGGGAATCCGCGGGGTGGATATCAGCACCGGCTTTGTATTTATTAACCTGTTTACCACCAGGGGGGAAAGCATACCCTCGCTGGTCACTTTCATCGGCATCTTCGTTCCCATCATCGGTATTGCCCTCGGCTTTGACGCCATCAACCGGGAATACTCCACCGGCACCATGAGCCGCATCCTGTCTCAGCCCATTTATCGGGATAGCGTCATCAACGGCAAGTTTCTGGCCGGGATAATTACCCTGGCTATCATGATGGCCACCACCCTGCTCATCGTTTCCGGCTTCGGCCTGCGCATGATCGGGGTGCCGCCCAGCGCCGAGGAGATTATAAGGCTCTTCATCTACTTCGTTTCCATCGTTATCTTCGGCGCCTTCTGGATGGGGCTGGCCATACTCTTCTCGGTAATCATCAGGAACCTGGCTATCTCCCTGCTGGCTTCACTCGCCGTCTGGCTGTTTTTCGGCTTCTTCTATACTATGCTGATAGTGCCGGCGGTAGCCAAGACGGTGGATATGTATCTGGTGCTGCTGCGGCTCTCGCCCAATACCCTCTTCGATGAGGCGACCATGGCCATGCTGCTGCCCCAATCCAGGGGTCTGGGACTTTTGGCTTCGGGCGAGGTATCCTATATGATACCCAACCCCCTGCCCCTGGGCCAGAGCCTGCTAATTGTCTGGCCGCAGTTGACCACCATGATAGCCTTGGCTGCGGTCTGCTTTGCCGTCAGCTATATTGTCTTCATGCGGCAGGAGATAAGGGCTACTTAAGCCTTGGCGGCTTCACGTTCGGCGACAATCTTCTGGGCGACGTGGGCCGGCACCTCTTCGTAGTGGCTGAACCCCACCTTGTAGCTGCCCCGCCCCTGGGTTATCGACTTTAAATCTATGGCGTAGCGCAGGACTTCGGCGAGAGGCACCTGGGCTTCGATAATATTAACGCCTCCCCCCGGGTTCATCCCCTGCACCCGCGCCCGCTTGGTGTTTAAGTCGCCGATAATATCGCCGGTGAATTCCTCGGGGACGGTAACGGTAATGTTCATTATCGGTTCTAATAGTATCGGCTGCCCTTCGGCCAGGCCTTTCTTTAGCGCCCCGGCGCCGGCAATCTTAAAGCATATCTCCGATGAATCAACCGGGTGGAAGCTGCCGTCGTAGACGGTTGCCTTGAGGTCAATAACCGGGTAATGGGCCAGCACCCCCTCCTTAAAGGCTTCGTTGACCCCCTTTTCCACCGCCGGGATATAGTTCCGGGGGATAGTCCCGCCAACTACCTTGCTGGCGAACTCGTTGCCGCTGCCCCGCGGCAGGGGCTCCAGCTGCAGCAGGACATGCCCGTACTGGCCGTGCCCCCCCGTCTGCTTCTTGTGCTTGTACTCGGCTTTGGCGCCGGCGGTAATCGTCTCTTTATAGGGGACCTTGGGTATCTCCAGGGTCACCCCCACCCCGAATTTGCGCTGCATCTTCTCGGCGGCAACCTCCAGGTGGGACTCCCCGATTCCGGAGATAACCGTCTCGCCGGTGTCGGTGTCGCGGTGGACGCGCAGGGTAAGGTCTTCCTCGACCATCCTGGTCAGTGCCGCTCCCAGCTTGTCCACATCGGCTTTAGTCTTGGGGTGCACCCCCAGGTTGAAAGCCGGCTCGGGAAACTCGATAGGGGCGATTATTATCGGCTTATCCTGACTGCTCAGGGTATCGCCGGTGTTGGTCAGTGCCAGCTTGGCAACCGCCCCGATGTCCCCCGCCCCCAGCTGGGTTACCGGCTCCTGGTTCTTGCCTCTCAGCACGAAAAGCTGCCCGATGCGCTCGGCGTCCTTACGGGTGGCGTTCCAAACATGGGAGTTGCTGCTGATGGCGCCGTTATAGACCCGGAAGTAGGTCAGCTTGCCCACGTAGGGGTCGGCGCTGGTCTTGAAGACCAGCGCCGCCAGCGGGGCGTCGGCGCTGGGCTCGACGGTGCTTTTTTTGGAATCGCTCACCGTTGCCACCTTCCGCTCCTTGGCTGAAGGCATCAGGCTGCTTAAGGCGTCCAGGAACAGCTTGAAGCCGATGTTCTTCAGCGCCGAGCCGGTAAAGATGGGCGTCACCTTGCCGCTTACCACCGCTTGCCTCAGGCCACTGCTCAACTCCTCCTGGCTCAGCTCGCCGCCTTCCAGGTACTTCTCAATGAGCTTGTCGTCAGCTTCGGCGGCGGCTTCTATCAGCTTTTCCCGGTAGGAGTCGGCCTGGCTTTTGAGGTCGGCGGGCAGCTCGGCTTCTTTGCCCTCGGTGCCGGTGTAGGCTTTCATGGTCAGCAGGTCAACCACGCCCTCGAATTTGCTCTGGGCGCCGATGGGCAGCTGTGCCGGCAGGCACCTGGGCCCGAACTTTGCCTGAATCTGCCCCACCGTTTTATCGAAGTCGGCGTTCTCGCGGTCCATCTTGTTGATAAATATAAGCCGGGGCAGGGCGTCTTGTTCGCAGTAGCCCCAGGCCTGTTCGGTGCCCACCTCCACCCCGGAGGCGGCGCAGACAAAGATTGCCGCCCCCTCGGCAACACGTATCGCCGCCTTGACCTCGCCGACGAAGTCGGCGTAGCCGGGGGTATCCAGGAGGTTAATCTTGATATCTTTCCACTGGCAGGGAAGAATGGACAGGTTTATGCTTATCTGGCGCTTTACCTCATCGGGCTCATAGTCCGAGGTGGTGCTGCCGTCGTCAGTCTTGCCCAGGCGCTTTATGGCTCCGGCGTTAAACAGCATAGCCTCGGCGGCCGAGGTCTTACCGGCGCCGCTGTGTGACAGCAAAACGACGTTGCGTATACTCTCCAGTCCCGGTTTTGGCATATGGGCACCTACTCTCTATCTTAATCCAACAAGCTATTATTATACTCGGAGCATGGTCATAGGGCAAGTTATGAACTAGCGCGCGCGCCGCTTTTTTCTTCTAAACAGGGAGGGGATTATCCACAGCAGGAAAATTATGCCAAAAAAGGAATAGCGGGTAGGGAAGCCGCCGCCCCCCCCGCTCGCACCGCCATGGGAAACGGCAATCAGGGGTGGCGCCGCCGGTTCGGCGGCAACTATCTCTTCCTCGGTTATCTCGTAGGCCGCCAGGGTGGCCCCGATGAACTCCTTGGCTGTCCAGCCCAGCGGGTTATTCCGGCCGGTAGCCTCGGCCCAGACCCAGCCCGGCTCCCCGTCCACCTCGAAAAATACCGGCGCCCCGGTGTAATCGGGCAGGTAGACCAGGCAGGCGGTGTGCTCCTCGCCGATGACTATCGCCGAACGGCAGCCCGCCCCCTTATACATCACCGCCAGCAGCACGGCGCTATCCTCGCAGTCACCGTAGCCGGCTCTACCCCCCTCCAGTATGGCCGCCAGCTCGTCGGCGTTCTGGGCAAACTCCTCATGTTCAAACTGGTCGATATCGCTGGTGTACCTCACCCGGTCCCGCACGAAGCCGAATATCGCCTCCGCCCTCTGGTAAATGTCGGGGTACTCGTCGGCAAACTGCTCACCCAGGCGGTAGGCGGTGGCAGCGTTCTCGCCCAGGCTCTCGAAGGCAATCGCTGGGCGGAAGCTGGTCTCCGATAGCTGGTAAAAGCCGTCCCCGCCGAAGGCGCGGGTGCGGCATATCTCCCAGTCGTCAAAGACATCGCCGTTTGCCTCGTTGAAATTCTCGGACGGATACGCCCAGGCGTAGCCGGCGGTCAGCAGACCGGCAACCAGTATCAGGCTTAAAAAGATTAGAATAAGCAGTTTTCTCATAGTGGTCCTGTCAGGGCGGCGTGGAGGATTAGCCCGAAGAAGACCAGGTAGCCGAAGACATGTATCCCCACCGCCACCGGGCTGTTTTTGATATTGGTAAAGGGTATCATGGGTGTCAGCCTGTCCATGATGTAGAACATGGCTACCCCGATAAGCAGGCTCACCACAAAGCTCACCGCCAGCAGCCCCCAGGTCCTGAAGTCGAAGATGTACCAGACTATAGGGGCGGTGATGGCGGTCAGCGCCGTGATGGCGCCGTGGATGACCAGCCCCATGAGGATAAAGAAGCCGCCGATAAAAAGTCCGGTAGCCACCGGGTCCTCCCCGATGCGCTCGCGGTGGGGGATGTGGGGGGTTAAGGCGTCCAGCGCCCGCACGCCGAGGATGGCCAGCAGCCCCGAAATGAAAGCCAGCACCACCACTTTAGCCAGCCATATCAGCACGATTACCCAGAAGGGAGCGACCAGACCCAACTCATTCATAGCGTTTCCTCCTTATCATTAATAGCCTACCAGCAACGGCGTAAGGTAGGTCTCGATAGCCGCCGCCGGCAGCATTAAGCCCACGGCAATAGCCAGGTACCTCAGGTTCTGCCGCAGGCTGGGGAGCAGTAGCCCCCGCTTCTCCTTTTTGAACAGGACAGTTATCAGCATGACCCCCAGGCTGAGCGCCGCCGCTTCCCCGATGAAGAAGGCGGAAAGCTCAATAACGCCGTGGGGCAGCAGCCCGGCCAGGACATAGCCCAGCGATTCTCTCTCCGTTATAATAACTGACGCCAGCCCCACAATCCAGCCGTTGAGCAGCAGGGTAGCCACCGGCACGATGCAGAAAACGGCGCCGAAGGCAAAGCTGAAGAGCAGGGTGATAACGTTCGTGAGGAAGATAAAGATGAACATGGTAAAGCTGAACGGGCTCAGGAATCCGCCCAGCTCCTCCAGCCCGATAAGCTCATCAGCAAGCAGGCCGGCGATATTAAACGGGTCGACCAGCCCGAAGGCAATGCCGATAGCAAATAGGGCGATGGCAATAATAATCCACCATCTGTATCTCATATAAGGGTAAATTCCTTCTGCATAAAGTTGTCTTCACCAGGTTTTGCAGGTTTATGGATTGAGCCTGACTCCTTTCTCTCCCCAAAGGAGTTTGCCCTCCGAATCTATTCTCTGCATGTATGACCTTTCTGATTTGAACATGGACTTGCCACTGCCCCAGGCGATAATAACCCCGCCATACCCATCATAGTCCATGGCATGAGTACCACGCTCGGTGAATAGTATTCCATCGTCAGGCCAGCTGGTTCTGCCGTCAGCGTCTATTTTCTGGGCACGATTACTGTAAGTCACAATGGCACCACCTGAGCCATCGCTTACCGCCATACGCGGCCAGAAGCTTGCGTTGGTTTTAATGTAGCAGACCTCCTCTCCCCCCGGCTGCCACTTGATGTTGCCATCGGCATCTATCTTCTGGGCGTACAGGCTCATAAACCACTTCCGCAGGTCTTCCCAGACGACGATAGCGCCTCCGGTGCCATCGCTTACGACGAGATGGTTGCAGGTACACACTCCTCCCCCTCTAGTTATGCCTAGTGGAATACCATTGTCTTCCCACAGAGCTTTACCCTCGGCATCTACCCGCTGAGCGTAGATATCAAACAAAAGGGCTTTCGGCGAGCCGTCTTCTATTTTCCCTTCAGGCTCTTGCATCCAGATGGCGATGGCTCCCCCCGAGCCGTCGCTTATCACCTTCGGCTCTTCGGAATAGACCCCTTCCGGAGTAGTGTAAAGAAGTACACCATCCTGCTCCCAGGGTAGGCTTCCTTCGGCATTTATCCTTTGCGTGAAGATGCGGTTTGTCTTTTTACCTGGCTCTCCCTTCCGCTCCTGCCAGATGAATATAGCCCCGCCACTATCGTCACTGGCCACATCAAGTGTGTGGTCGCAGTAGCCTTCCCGGCGCACATAGACTCCATGCTCACCCCATGGGAAATTGCCTTCAGAGTCTATCTTTATAACGAATAGCGTTCTTTCATCATAGCTGTAATCAGTGGCAATGATAGCGCCGCCAGTGCCATCGCTTATCATATGGTCAACAGCTCTGACCTCCCTTTGCCAGAGGATGTCACCCTCCGCATCAACCCGGACGACGTATGTTGCGTACGTTCGTTGCTCACTGGAGGCACCGGCCAGCCAGGCGACAAGAGCCCCTCCAGAGCCGTCACTGACAATATGAAGGTCATGATAGCTGTCCCAATATTTGTATCCTCCGCCGATGAGTACTCCCTTCTCTCCCCACAGAGCTTCCCCTTCAGGGCTTATTTTCTGGGCGTAGAAATCATGCTGGTTGTTGCCCCTGATGTCCTCGTAGACCGCTATAGCGCCACCGGTGCCGTCACCGGTTACCCGGGGGCCGTATGGTTGGGGAGGACTGGCGAGGCAGCTGCAGCCTGTGCTGAATAATATAACCAGGGCAATTGCGCAGAGACCGGCCAGTTTTTTCATTTTTCGCCCCCGAGGGGTAATTTAGCCTTCTTCAAGTCTAAACTTGTCATAGCAAACGATTTCGGCCATCTTCTTCCTCGGCCGGGCTTTGGGGCTTTCGTCGGGGTAGCCCAGCGGGGTCATGGCGACGACGGCGTAGCCCTCCGGCACCCCCAGGATTTCAGCTACCTTAACAGCGTCAAAAGCGCCGACGTGCACCGTACCCAGGCCCAGGGCGTGGGCGGCCAGCATCAGGTTCTGCATGGCAAGAGCAACGTCGTACATGTACCAGTCGCCCTTATCGGTCGCTGGTTCTTTGGGCTCACGGAAGGAATAGCCTGCCTTTCTCATCTCGGCGCAGACGACGATGGCTATCGGGGTGACCCTCATCGCCTCGGTGCCCTGATTAGGCCTCGTTTTGGAGATAACGAATCCGGTATCGGCAAGCTTATTTCTGAGTTTACTGTCCCGCACCACCACAAACCGCCAGCACTGGGTATTGGCCCAGGACGGCGCCTGGCGGGCGGCTTCCATGATAGTATTCAGGGTCTTATCGTCCACCGGTTTGGAGATATACCTGCGGATGCTCCTCCGGCCCTTTATTGCTTCCATTAATTCCATGTCATCCTCCTTCTACTCCGTCTCCCAGGCGCCCTTGCCGATTAGGGAAACGAAACGGCAGCCACCCAGGTTCTCTGTTTTATTCTTCTTGCCGCGGCTGATTTTGCACAGCTCCTGAACATAGCGGGAGCCGACCGGAATCACCAGCCGCCCCCCCATGGCGAGCTGGGCGATAAGCTCGGGCGGCACCTTGGGAGCGGCTGCGGTAACCATGATGGCGTCGTAGGGGGCTTCCCGCCGCCAGCCCAGGGTCTCCTCGGCAACGTGCACCTCGATATTGGTATAGCCCAGTCTGGCAAGCAGCTTTTCAGCTATCTCCGCCAGGGGCTTGACCCGCTCGGTAGTAATAACCTTCTGAGCCAGCTCGGCCAGGATAGCCGCCTGGTAGCCGCTGCCGGTGCCTATCTCCAGCACCTTCTCCTTACCCTTAAGCTCCAGCGCTTCGGTCATAAGGGCGATAATGAACGGCTGGGAGATTGTCTGCTCGTGGCCGATAGGCAGTGGTTTATCGGCGTAGGCAAGGTGACGGCTCTCCGGGGGCACGAAGAGTTCCCTGGGGATGTTGCGCATAGTTGCCAGCACCCGCCGGTCTCTAATCTCGGTGCTGAGCTGCTCGATTAACTCCGCCCTGGCCGCTTCAAAATCCATAATAGCCACCCGCCGCCGGGGTAAAACTCAAGCGAAGATCAGGGCTAAAATCACCAGAATAACTATCATTATCCCCGCCACTATGCCGATTCGGCGCAGCTCGGCGACCACGTTGGAAGCCTGGGCTGCCCTAACAGGGGCTTTCGGCTTGGCTGCCGGTGCCAGAGGCGCCTTGGCTGCCCCGGGAGCCGACTCGCTGGCTTGGGCTGCTACCGCTTTCGAAGCCGCTGGCGCTTTAAAAGTCTTCTTGCCCTTTCTCTTGCTCCGCGGCAGGTTTTTGCTCCGCTTTGATTTACCCGCCATCAGCTACCTCCTACTTGGCTCTCGGGTGAGATTTTTGATAGGCGCGCCGGACATGTTCCGTGGTCAGGTGGGTATAGACCTGCGTCGTCGATATATTGGCGTGCCCCAGCAGCTCCTGCACCGACCTTAAGTCGGCCCCGCCGCTCAGCATGTGGGTGGCAAAGCTGTGCCGCAGGGTGTGGGGGGTAATCTCTCTACCCAGCTTGGCCGCCTTGGCGTAGCCCTTTATTATCTGCCACAGCCCCTGCCGGGTCAGCCTCTCCCCCCGCCGGTTGAGGAAAAGGGCCTTCTCCCCATCGCCGGGTTTCAGCCTGGGGCGACCCTGGCTAATATGCTCTTTAAGCGCCGCCACCGCCTGGCTGTGAATGGGGATAAGCCGCTCCTTGCTCCCCTTGCCGAAGCAGCGCACATAACCGCCATCGGTATCCACATCGTTCAGGTTCAGCGATACCAGCTCGCTCACCCTCATGCCGCTGGCGTAGAGCAGCTGCAGCATGGCTTTATCCCGCTTGGCTTCCGGCGTCGTCCGCTTCTCCGTTTCCTCAAGCAGCTGGCGAGCCTGGGTGATTGATATTGGCTTGGGCAGTGACTTGCCCACCCTGGGCGAAGGCACATCTCTAGTCGGGTTATCCTTTATCAGCCCCTCCGCCACCAGAAAACCGAAGAAGGACTTTATGGCGGCTACCTTGCGGGCCACCGTGGTGGCGGCGTACCGCCTCTCCTTGAGGTTGGTCAGGTAGCTTAAGATGGACTGCCGGTCAAAGGCCGTCCAGGGCAGGGCGGTGCCTCCCTTGGCCTCTTCTTCCAGGAAGCCGACCAGTTGATTAAGGTCGTTCTCATAGGCTACTATGGTGTTCCGGGAAAAGCCCTTCTCCACCTCCAGATATTTCAGGAATTTTTTAATATCTTCTTTCACCGCTTATCCTCGCTGCCGGATGATTTTATGTATTGTAACATAATCAGTGAACTGACAACAACACTTAGAGGTATTGACAGGGTGGGGAAAACAGCTTTACTCCCCGGCAATCAGCCCGGCGATAGTCTGCCCGCTGTTCTCTCCGGGGTGGAATCTCAGGTCGGCGTCCCAGACCGGGTCAGGCCCTATTTCAGCCATGGTTTTGGCTGCCGCCTCATTTATCGTCATGCCTCCGGTACACAGGTTGGCAATCAGGTTGGCGGCGGCCCGGTCAACATAGTCCAGGCTCACGCTGCCCCCCCACCCCATATAGGTTGACGCCCCCTTTAAGATAAAGGCGTTGGACATATCCTCCAGGTGGGCGCCGGAACAGCCCATCATTATTATCAGCGTGTCGTCAAAGCGCCCCGCCATACTTTCCATGATAAATCTGGAGTTGACGGCAAAGACGAGCGGGTAGTCCATCTCCATCTCCGCTGGCAGGAGCTGGTCGTCAAGCTGCTCAACTATGTATCTGCTCTGCCGGTACTCCTCGGCGGTAAACAGGTAGGTGGCCTGCTTTACCCCCACCACCTCCCCACTCTCCTCCGCCTGCAGCAGTCCGGCGTGGGCGCGGAAGATAATCAGCCTGTATCCCTTCTGGGGCAGCCGGCGGTAGAGCTCAACGCTGACCTCCTCCCCCGAGTAAACATCTACCTCGAAGCCGCAGGTTTCAAGCTCGGCCGTCACTTGCTCAAGGAATTCCTGGTTCAGCTCCATGACGGCAAGCTGGTCAACGATGGCGGCTTTGGGGATAGAATCGTCCTGGGCTGGCGGGCAGCCGGTGGGTAAAAATAGCCCCGGCAGGGCTAATCCAAACACTACCAGGGCTATAAAGTGCCGTTTCACAATTATCTTAGTCTAACGACTCGTCTTACTAAAATCAAGCCGCCGGCGGCTAAAACCATGGCTACCCCCAGCCCTAGCCAGGGCAGCAGCAGTGCCGCCTTATCTACGGGATAGACCTCCCCACCCACCATACTCCTTACCACGGTAAATCCGGGGTGGTTGGGATGGTCAACGAAATCCGGAATCTCATCGTAGTCGCCATTGCAATCGGCGTCAAAGACCACGTCGTACTCTCCCACCTCAAGCGGGGATTGCCATATTACCCCCGGCCCGAAATTACCGGAACCATCGGTGGCAAAGTTCTTCATGGCAACTATACCGTAGCCGGCAATTGTCTCTCCGCCCAGCCACTCCCCCTCTGCCACCACGTAGACATCCACATTGGAATTCTGCGGGAAACCACTGCCGCCGACCTCAACATTTTCTCTGGTGCTATATATATCCTTGGACGTCCAGCCGATTTCGGTACCAGTGTTCAGGCGGAAGGCTATAGCCCCCCCGTTGGCTACCGACCAGCCGCCGGCAACTACGTGCTCGTCGGTGGACATCACCCGCCAGAAATAGTCGCTGTCATTAAGGGTTTGCCCCTCGACGCC
>Ga0315547_1001513_pt1 | contig 18185 bp, 14 predicted proteins | sample SalMarSW160240MG_2_FD_202542 | JGI IMG/M metagenome (GOLD analysis project Ga0315547, IMG submission 202542) | Salt marsh sediment microbial communities from the Plum Island Ecosystem LTER, Massachusetts, United States - Salt Marsh Sediment SW1601-240 ...
TAATGAAATGGCAGCAGCGTATTCCGGACCCACACGGATTTATTATGTTTTGGAGGGCCGGACTCACCGCTATTTGCCGCTACCAATCTATAAATGTGAGGGAAGTGGAAAGGTTGTTCTGGATATTGTGGTCGACCAGAGGGGATTTGTGCTTTCCGCAGAAGTGATTCAGGAAGAATCGTCAACAGACGATTACTGCCTGCATGATATGGCAAAGGATGCAGCTCTCAGGACCAGGTTTAATCTTGATTTATCGGCTCCTGCCCGTCAACAGGGGCTCATTACCTACCACTTTGTTGCTCAGTAACATCAATGGTCCCCACAACCGAAGGGAAATCCCGGGCTAAAGCAAAGGTCGGTTCGAATAATCAAAAGGCTTCACCAGGTCAGGAACATTTTTGTCAGCTCCCCGTCTTGTAATCAACCGCGATATTGTATGAGCCTCCATCTCCTCTTCACTGAAGGGTTTCAATAATTTGAGGGATTCAGATAACGGGATGGTGGTATCCAACCACCTCTTCTCATCCTCGCTTGCCAGGATAACAGGCATTCGCTTCTTAACATTGTGAATCTTTTCCATGAGGAGATTGGCACGGGTGGTAATGATGCTGAATGTTTTCAGGATCTCCCCCGTTCGATGGTTTGTCCATATATCGAAGAGTCCGGCGAAGGTGAAGATTTTTTCGTCCGACAGGTGTATATAATATGGCAATTTCTCTTTGCCAACGGTTTGCCATTCATAAAAACCCTTACTAATGACAAGGCACCGGTTTGATCTGATCGCATTCCGGAAGGAAGGTTTCTCGGTGATTGTTTCCGACCTGGCATTGAATGTTTTATAGCGGATGTCATTCGCATACTCTTCATCCCGGGTCCAGGAGGGTATCAGTCCCCACTGGTACAACTCAATTCCATCCGGTTTTTCTGAACTAATTACAGGGATCTTCGGTAATTCAAATGCATGATAATAATAGCTGGGCCTGTAATAGTCAGGATCGAGCAGCGGAATGTTGAACCGTCGCTCCATCTCCTCCCTGATGATGTTCACATTTATTGTAAAACACATGGTCACGCAATGATTTAATGGTTTGTAAAAAACCTTAATCCGGTATTTGGAGTGCTTTCAGGTTTAGAGGTTGAATCGGATTCGGAAGGTCCAGGTCAAACAGATCCTGCTCGGGCCACTGCTCCATGCTGCTGAATACTTTTCTCATGGTTCGGTCAATCTCGCCAGGAAACTTTGATGATTTCCAGGTACTTGAATTCAACAGAACAACCCAGGTAAATCCATCATCCTGGTGTTTGATCATGGCAGAAGTGCCTGCAAAAGATCCGGTTCTCCACCAGGTACCGTTGGCAAGTGTAGTCTTCCAGCCGACAGGTGCATGACCATAACCCGGATCGGTCATGAGTTTTACCTTTTCCAGTGTAATGATATCTGTTCTGCTTGAATCCCCATCGATTGCCAGCGTAAGCTTTAGCAGATCCGGTGCTGCAGCAATCCAGCTCCCAGCTGCGCCCAGGGCTTCAATATCGTTCCCTCCATAGCACCGCATGACCATTTCATCCGGATCATAAATTGACTTGACACGTTCTGATCCGGCGGGTTCATAGTACCTGACTTCCAATGATGCTTTCTGCCATGGCATGTTCCCACCCAACTGCATATCGTATATCCCAAGCGGATTCAGAATGCTGTTTTTCACATATTCCTCATACGGTTGTTGTGTAATTTCTTCAATGACCAGTCCCAGAATACTGTATCCCAGATTCGAATAGCTTACGTAACTCCCCGGGGAGAAGTGCAGTTTTTTGCTAAGGGCAAACTGCACAATGGTTTTTGTATCAGGCGGTGAAGGAATATTCATATAGGTTGCAATGGCATGTGGGATGAACATATGATCGCCCCATCTTCTGGTCCATCCTCCGGAATGAGTCAGCAGATGTCGAACGGTAATATCGAAGGCACGTGTATCCCGCGGGTTCAGATAGATGGAATCATGCAGTATAGCACCTTCTCCGAATACTTTTTGATCCAGGGTTATCCTGCCTTCCTCTACCAGGTTCATGATGGCAACGGCTGTAATCAGCTTGGAGACACTGGCAATGCGAAACAGGTTAAAGGGCTGCGCATCGATCCCTTCTTCCCTATCGGCTTTTCCGTATCCCCGGGCAAAAACAAGCTTCCCATCTTTTGCAATCGCCACGGAGGCACCCGCAATATCCCACCGTTTCATAAATGAATTGAAAATATGATCTATCGGAACGAATGTTTCTGATGTACAAAGATCATTGCGAAGGCGCACGCGAAGATGATCCGGATCGGTAGGTTCCCTATCTTTAGATGCAGAATGGGGATCGGTAAAACCAAAGGAGGTGACCAGCAACAGTAATAGCGTCAGAGATATCCGCCAGTAAAATTTTAATGTCGTCACAAAATACAAGTTAATAGTTTGTATAACAGACTATTAATAAATATTAAAATGCAAATTTAATGGAATTCCACAGGATGTGATCAAAAAATGCAAAAAAAAATCAACAGTAGAAAAAAGTTTTTAACAGATCCGGTATGATCCGTTGGATTTCGCTGACAGGGGGAATGCTGTTGCCCTGTTTTCGTGACCGGAGTGGAGGTGTGCCGGCAGGCTGTATCGAGTTGGTTATATCTATTGGAAAGAAGTTATTCTCGGAAAAAGAGGGTATAAAAAACACGAAGAGGAAATTTTTCTAACGAAAAATTCCCTCTTCCACTTCTTAAGACCCGTAGATCAGAATCAGTGCCAAGCTACTGTTATTATGGCTTCTGCGTTCCAATTCAACCCTTTCGAGTATCGTCTTCCGGCGTCTGAATTCAGTATTGCTTCGCTTTTGCAAGCGTTGCGATTCTGAACCCTGGCTTTTTAAAGGCCTCTTAAACACCTGGTTCTTACGAACCCGACCCTTAAGAGTTGAACCTGTTCCCACCGACCTGTTGCCAGGCTGGCTTTCGCGGGTTCGCCTTTTGAAACTCACCCTGGCAGAAACCTGTTCCGAAGAACGGGTGACCTGAGGATGGGTCCGGGAGTGTTTCAACTTTTGCAAGCATCCACAATCCGTTTCCGCGTTTCTCAAGCTTGCCTTTTATCCCTCACTTGGTAAAGCAAATATATTACTAGATGGTAACCGGTGCAACTTTTTTTGACTTTCCTTGTCAACATAGTTTCCACACCTTTTATTAACAAATGTTAATAAATGTAATCGCATAAAAATCAGGTAAAAAGGAACAATTTGAGAGCCATTAAGATAGGAAAACAATCGTTTACTCAGGTGCAAGCGGCTTGGGTTTATTCTATAATTTTACGGCAGATCTTGGAACAATTCTATATTATATATACTATATTTACCAGTCAATATTCATTACCGTATCATGAAGATCAGAAAAGTCCTCATTGCAAATCGTGGGGAGATTGCAGTCCGGATCATTCGATCCTGTCGTGAATTAGGAATCATGACAGTAGCGGTTTACTCCGAAGCTGACCGAACCGCATTGCATGTAAGGTATGCTGATGAAGCCTATTATATTGGCCCCTCCCCTTCCAATGAAAGCTACCTGGTAATGGATAAGATCATCCAGGTTGCAAAGGAATCAAAATCGGATGCGATACATCCCGGATATGGTTTTCTTTCCGAAAATGCTGAGTTCTCGGACAGGGTAAAGAAAGCGGGTATTATTTTCATCGGCCCCAGCGCCTACTCCATTCAAACGATGGGTGATAAGATCAGTGCCCGAAGAAGCATGATAAACGCCAACGTTCCTGTCGTACCCGGTACAAAGGAAAACATTACGGATAATTCGTCATACAAAAACATCATTACCGAAATCGGATTGCCAGTCATGATCAAGGCATCGGCAGGTGGTGGAGGAAAGGGAATGCGCCTGGTAAGGAAAGAGGGTGAAGTGGTGGCAGCCATCAGGGCTGCCAAATCGGAAGCACTCGCCGCTTTTGGTAATGATTCGGTCTATATCGAAAAATACATTGAATCGCCCCACCACATTGAATTTCAAATTCTGGCAGACCGGCATGGGAATGTCATCCACCTGTGTGAACGGGAGTGCTCCGTGCAAAGAAGGCATCAAAAAGTGGTGGAAGAGACCCCGTCTCCGCTGATGACTGCTGAATTACGGGATGAAATGGGGAAACATGCTATCGCTGCTGCAAAAGCAGTCAATTATGAAGGGGCAGGGACCATTGAGTTTCTGGTAGACAACCGGCTCAACTATTACTTCCTTGAAATGAACACCAGGCTTCAGGTAGAGCACCCTGTTACCGAACGGGTCACGGGAATAGACCTGGTGAAAGAGCAACTCTTTATCGCCGATGGACAACCATTGCGCATTGCACAGGAAGAGGTTTCACAGAAAGGACATGCCATAGAATGTCGGATTTATGCCGAAGATCCGGAGAACAATTTCATGCCCAGTCCCGGTCTGGTCAGTAAGATCACTGAACCCATGGGAACCGGTGTGCGCTGCGATGGCTATATCTATCAGGGATATACAATCCCGATCCATTATGACCCATTGATCTCAAAACTGATCACATGGGGTATCACACGGGAAGAAGCCATCAGCAGAATGAAAAGAGCATTGGAAGAGTACTATATCCTCGGCGTGAAAACCTCGAAAAATTTCCTGGTCAGAATCATGAAAACTCCCGATTTTATTTCCGGTAAATACGATACACATTTCATCGAAAAAAACAATGATTTTCTCTTTTCACCCTGCAGGAGTGCGAGTGAAAATGAACAATTTGAAGGTCTGGCAGCACTTACTGCACTCCTTGAATATAACGCTTCCCGGCTGAACGGTAACAACCTGCCTGGACCCAATGGAAGAAACCAGTGGAAAGAATTTGGCCGGAAAAAAGGCATGATCAGGTTTTAAAATCCAATATAATCCCTTTTGATTCGTATGGAAATTCTGCTAAACGATAAAATCATCCAGATCGATATCCTGAAAAAGGATGGAGACAACATGGATGTTTCGATAAACGGAAAGACCCTGAAAATCAACGTAATAAAGGTTGAGAATGGAATCTATTCCATTCTTCACAATGGGAAATCATATGACATGGAGATTGTGCCCGGTAGTGATAAGAGGAAATATACTGTTGCCCATGGATGTTCCACTTTCGATGTCGAGATCAATGATTTGGAATCAAAATACATGAAGAACCGGTTAAAGGGACAGCTGGAACACGACCAGGATTCTATATCCTCTCCCATGCCGGGTAAGGTGGTGAAAATCCCCGTTGATGTTGGGGACAAAATCGAGCCCGGTCAAACCCTCATTATCATCTCAGCCATGAAAATGGAAAGCGAGTATAAAGCAAAACGGTCGGGTAAGATCAAAGAGATCCTGGCCAGCGAGGGGGATACCATTGAAGGGAATCAACCATTGATACTAATTGAATAATCAGATCCCGGTATTATGGCAACACTGGAAAAAAAATTCAAGGATTTTGAAGAACGGGTAAATGCTGCTGAACTGGGAGGAGGAGTTGAAAGAATTGAAAAGCAGCACAAAGCCGGAAAAAAAACTGCACGCGAACGGATCAATGACCTTCTTGATCCCGGTACTTTTATTGAAACCGATCGAATGGCGGTGCACAAATGTACTGATTTTGATATGGATAAAAAGAAAATACCGGGTGATGGGATCGTCACGGGATATGGAAAAATTGATGGACGGCTGGTCTATATTTTCGCCCAGGATTTCACTGTTTTCGGCGGAACTTTATCCAGGACCAATGCAGATAAAGTCGTTAAGCTCATGGATTTGGCTATGAGAATGGGCGCCCCGGTCATCGGTTTAAACGACTCTGGCGGTGCAAGAATACAGGAAGGCGTTCAGAGCCTTGCCGGATACGCAGATATCTTTTACCGAAATGTGATGAGTTCCGGAGTTGTCCCTCAAATATCTGCCATTCTCGGTCCATGCGCCGGGGGAGCAGTATACTCTCCTGCCCTGACAGATTTTATCTTTATGGTCAAAGAGACCAGTTACATGTTTGTGACGGGTCCCGATGTGATCAAAGCCGTTACACACGAAGATGTAACAAAGGAAGAGCTGGGAGGTGCCATGACCCACAACTCGAAAAGTGGTGTGGCCCACTTCATTGGTGAAGATGATGAACAAACGATGATGATGATCCGGGAGTTGCTTAGCTTCCTTCCATCCAACAACATGGAGGATCCACCGGTCAAACCCTCTCTTGATGACATCAACAGGGTGGATGAAAACCTGCAGACCATCGTGCCGGTTGATCCCAACAAGCCGTACGATATAAAAGAGATCATCACTACGGTTGCGGATGACCATAATTTCTTTGAGGTTATGTCACATTATGCAGAAAACATGGTGATCGGTTTTATCAGACTCAATGGCAAAACCATCGGCATTGTGGCAAACCAACCGGCTCACCAGGCAGGAGTGCTGGATATCAATGCTTCGGTAAAAGGTGCACGCTTTGTCCGATTCTGCGACGCCTTCTCTATACCCCTGGTCACCTTTGAAGATGTGCCCGGCTTTCTGCCCGGAACCATACAGGAGTTTGGAGGTATCATACGCCACGGAGCAAAATTGCTGTATGCCTTCTCAGAAGCCACTGTGCCGAAAATCACGGTTATCACCCGGAAAGCGTATGGAGGAGCATACTGTGTCATGGCCAGCAAACACATTGGTGCCGATGTGAATTTTGCCTATCCAACTGCTGAAATAGCGGTGATGGGACCTGAAGGCGCAGTCAATATCCTGCATCGAAGTGTTGTTGATAATGAAGAGAAAACACGGAAAGTGGAAGAATACAAGTCGAGTTTTGCAAATCCTTACAAAGCTGCAGAACTGGGATACATTGACGAGATCATCCTGCCCAAATATACGCGGAAAAGACTGATCATGGCACTGGAAATGGCGCAAAATAAAAGTGCCTCAAATCCTCCAAAAAAACACGGCAATATTCCATTGTAATTGCTCGTATCCATCAGCTATCGCAACAAATTGCAGTCCCTTCTGAGCACCTGAATGGCATTCCCGGGGCGTTCGATCATGCCGTAGAAACTGGAAATGGATTGGATGATCTTCGCTTTGTGTTCGAGGTTCAGCAACTCGAATTCCTGATAGAGCTTAAATACTTCATCCTTTCTCTCTTCGAACAGGTCAAAAAGTGCGATAAATTCCTTTCTGGATTCGCAAATTCCTTTATAAAACCGGTCAGCACTAACACTCTCAAGGGAATCTCTGAGAGAATTCCTGTACGGGGCTTCAACAAGCCCTGCCCAGTCGAAATCATAGGGTACAGGAATGGGCGGACTCAGCGGATCAAGGGTTACCAGTTCGATGTTGTGAAGCAACTGAATAAACCAATCATTATTCGCTATCATGTATTGGAACAGGGCAAGGATATTGAATGACTCTTCATCCAAATCATAAGCAGAAAAATTTTCAATGTTGATGATCTTTCCATTGTTTCTCTCAGCCATGTATTTCGGACGTTCAATGAAAAAAGCAAAACTGGTTATCTGATCATCCGGATTATCCTGTTCATTGTAGGATATTTCAGCTAACCGAACCCGAAAACTAAACGGTGTGAAATGGTTATATAACCGGTAAATCGAGTACTCTTTAAAAAGAAATTGTTCATACTCAGGCTGGTTGGTCATGCAATGGGTCACCAGTTTAATCTCGTCCTGTCCTTCAAAAATTGTATTGGCAATGTGATCCTCCGATAAAATGATCCGTAAGGGAGGAAAATTACAATGATCCGGATCTCTCCGGAAATTCCCCCTGGTCCTGACTTCCACCGGAATAGAGATAAACTCTCCGTTCTCGTCTGCATAGCTTAATACGGCAGGATATTCATCCGGATCCTCCTCAAGATCACTGATCAGAACACCAATGTGTCCTGTAAGTTTAACCTGTAAAACCTCATCCGAATCAAACAAACCCACAGCACTCTGGTCCGGCTGCCCCTTCCCCGGTGATATAGCAAACAGAGAGAAAGCAAACACCATAAAGAAAATTTGCACGATTTTCATATTTACATCATTAAGAAAATTACGATTTCGAAAAGACCCGTGTGACACAAGATATAAATTTCGAAGATACAAAATAAGGATTTTTTTCCATAACGTAGAATCCGAAATTTGAACTTTTGTTTCTGAAAATTGTTACTTTTAAAATGAGTTATTACGGTGCAGGATTTCATGATACCGGATTATGTTAACAAAGAATGGAGGAACGAAAAATGAAACAGATCAGAGCATTTCTGGTACTTTTTTTTATATCAAGTTTATGGATTACCGTTTACGCTCAGAATAATCAAGAGGTACATTCGATGGAGAAAAGTGATTCAATGAAGGTAAAAAAGAGTGATGAAGATTGGAAACGTCTTCTCACACCGATGCAATATCATGTCCTTCGTGAAAAAGGGACTGAATATGCATTCACAGGGGAATACGATCATTTTTTTGAACGGGGACATTATGTATGTGCTGCATGTGGAAACCTGTTGTTTGAATCAGACATGAAATACAATTCCGGATGCGGCTGGCCGGCGTTCAGTGACAAGGCTTCATTAGAAAACATCATCACCCGGGTTGACCGGTCACAGGGCATGGTGCGAACCGAGGTGATCTGTGCACAGTGTGAGTCCCATCTCGGACATGTTTTTGAGGATGGTCCTCCCCCAACCGGCTTGCGGTATTGTATCAATTCAGCCGCTTTGAAGTTTATTCCTGATGGTGAGAAAGAATGATACAACCGGGTGCGTTGCACCGCAACGAACTGGCTTAACAAATGCAGGTTTTTCCGAGGCTATTTTATGGTTGTGTGGGTTTTTTTAAGTAAATGAGGTTCGAATTCCTGGAATTTAGTACCCTCAATGTTTGAGGCATTGAAAGGAAACTATGAAAATAATAAACCAACAACTAAACCTAAAATTAAGAGAAGTATGGAACCGAACCTCATTTACTAAAAATCATTCTGTAATTAAAACGGAAAATAAGGTATTTTATTATTAATAATCAAATCCGATCTGTCGATCTACCCCGTTTTGATGATTTATTCTAAGTACAGAATAACAGGTAATCTCTACCAAATTATTGATTTACAACATCCTTGTCAAATAACGCTGAAAACTTTTCTAATTTTGCTCTAAATATAGTATAATAATTCATAATCCCATCATCTTAAAAACGAAATTTAAAATTGATTTTTCTTTCGGCAGGAGTTTCGTGTTAAATCATTATTTTTAGGAAATTTTTTCAATCGATGCGAACCGGTTTTTCATTCTTCCTTTTTTTCTGTCTGTCCAACATCCTGCTTGCAGGTCTTCCATCCGGTTACAACCACCAGGATACCATTCGGATAGATACTTCCGAATACATCCCGAATGATCACAATTATAATCTGATCATTGCCTCTTTTTATGGTTATCCTTCAGAAGTTCTCCGTTTATTAAACCTCGGTGCAGATCCAAATACAAGAACATTCGAAGGCATTACACCCCTGATGTATGCCGTGCAGAACGGAGATCTGACAACAACTGAAATCCTGGTTCTTAACGGCGCCAATGTAAATCATAAACCCCTGGATGGTGTTTCCGCAATCATTGCAGCTTCACGTTACAATTTCCTGGAGGTTGTCGATTTTCTTATTCGCAGCGGGGCAAATATAAACGACAGGGACAATGATGGAGCATCACCCCTGCTCTACGGTGCCGGATATTATTACTTTGAACTGTGCAAACTCCTGTTGTTGAATGGAGCCAATCCGGAAATCAGGGATAACGAGGGAACCACATCGGTAATGGCTGCTGCTTATGGAGGGAATCCCGATGTGATCGATCTGCTCATCCTGTATGATGCCAATATAAACAGTGCGGATTCAGAGGGGACAACGGCCCTGATGATTGCTGCACAGAATGGCGATACAACCATGATCCGGATATTAAACGGATTAGGAGCTGATCTCACCCAGCTCAATAAGCAGGAGTACTCAGCGCTGGATATTGCTATAATAAACGGTCATACGGATGCTGCCGAACAGATCATCTCCATGGGAGCAAACACGGAGGGCACCGGCAGAAAAAATCCCCATTCCCTGGCCATGCAATACGGCCACGTTCAACTGGCACGAAAGTTAAGCGATCTGGGGATAAAGCCAAGACGATTGCCTTCATTCACTCAATTGTTCATTTATGCCGGAATAAATACCAGTTTTAATGATCTTATGGGAGGTGGTGAGTTGGGACTTAGAGATCCCGGGTACAAGTTCAATATTCTGGCCGGTTATCAGGTCAGACTATTTGCAAAGCGGATCCTGAAAAAAACCGGGGATGACACCTATTTTCAATTATGGGAAAACCGGTCATTAGCCTACCTTGGATTGACAAAAGAGTTTGTTTTGATCCGGCAACCCGATAACAGGGAATTTGGTCTGTCAGCCGGTGTGCTCGGAGGATACACGTTCGGAAGGAACTACAGGGGGTCAGAAAACCATCCCGATGAGTTGTGGAAGGTCATCCCTGCAGCAGGTCTTTTTTGGGGAGGAGAAAGGTTCCGGATGGAATTCAATTACCATTACCTCAACCTGGACACCCATAAGATATCTCCTCACCGTTTTGTTATCGGTTTGAAATACAGGTTCGGATTTCAAAACCGCCGGATAAAGGAGAAAATCATTACCTGGTACTGATCAAAAAAACGATGGAATGAAATCAATCAACCCAGTAAAACGGATGATTAATCATGGACGCCTGATATGGCTGGTTCTTATGGTGTTGATGGTGACTTCATGCGATGAAAACATCATCCTGTTTGAGGTCGATTGTTCAGAGTGCTATACTCAACGGCCTGAATATGCACCGCTGACCATTGAACTTACCATCAATGAGGAGAATCCGGAGGTTCCCTTTACCATTTATCTTGGTGAATATGAGAAGGATCAAATCAGGATTGAAGATACTGCATACTATTCGGTGATTAGTGTGGATCTTATTCCCAGCCGCTACTATAGTGTGCGGGCAGAGTATCACGTAGGGGATAAAACCGTCTATGCCCTGGACGGTGATGAGATTGAACTGGTGAAGGTCACGTCACAATGTGATTCGGTCTGCTGGGTTATCCGGGGAGGGGAAACCGATGTCCGGCTAAAATACGAAGATCCGGATGATCTTCCAAAGTGATCAATTCGTAGAGTGGAATACCAGCAACGGGATATTGGTATGATAGAACAGTTTTTGTGCCAGGCTCGGATAGAGCCATTTGGTGATGATATTCCGCTTGTGGGTTGTGAGGGAGATAATATCAACATTCGTCATGCGGATAAATTCATCCAGACCTTCCATAACATCCGGATTATCCAGCAAGATGCACTCCACCCGAAATCCGGGATAGGAGGACTTGAAATATTCGCGAAGCCCTTCCATCTTAATTTTTTCCCAGTAACCCTCAATCTTCTCACCGTAACCCTCAATCTTCTCACCGACATGAATACAATAGACCTTCATATCGAAACGGGAAACCAACCCCATCAATTTACGAATTGCGGTGAAATCTGATTCATCAAAATCGGTGGCATAGATGATCTTATTGGACCATTTCTTTTCGTCAAAAGAACAATTCTCGGGAATTGCCAATACAGGAATGGTTGCCTTCTCGATAACTTTTCGGGTGGAGCTGCCGATGAAATCCGGTTTTCTTTTGCCTGCTCCGCGCATTCCGATGACAATCAGGTCGGATTGATAAATGTCGCCGGCTTTCAGAATAACATCTGCAACCAATCCATCGATGAGTGTATAATCGAGTGTAACCCCCTTAATTTTCTGCTTCTCCATATCTTTTTTAAGCTCCTCAACATATTTTTCAAGTGACATCCCTGCCTGTTCCCGGATGCTCTCCAGGTGGGTGGTCAAACTCCCGTCAAAAGCAAAAGATTCATCATAGGGGACAGTAATCACATCGGGGCTGTAGTAGGCATATAACAGCTCTACCCCTGCCCTTAGCTTTTCTGCCATACGGATTGCAAACCGGCAGGCATTCCTGGAATAATCGGAAAAATCGATGGGTACCAGCAGCCGTTTGATTTCAACTATCTCATCTTCGTTTGCTATTTCTCCCGTTTCCAGTTTAAAATCACGCAACGCCTTTAACGCCTGTTTGAGGTCCTTCTCACTGATCTTAACCTTTACCCCACCCGGTGTACCCGGATGGATCAGGTTAACATTTGTGAGAATACATTCAATTCCTTCCGATTCGAGACGGGTCTTCAGAATCTCAGCCCGGGAATAGGTCTCGGTTGCAATGGTGACCAGCTTTGGATCCATACCCTGTTCATATTACCTGGGTAGCTATTGTAATGTGCACTACCCAAATCATGCAATAAAAGATACGAAATTATCGGGAAAAAATCAAATGCACGGTGTAAAATCCGTGGTAAGGAAAGGTTTAAATTATTATTTTTTTATGGTAACCGTTGCAGTTTGGGGGATAGATCCTCCCTGTTCCTCATAGAGTTTTTTATATTTTTCAAACAGTTCTTTCGGTTGTTTCTTTCCATTAATCCGGAGATTGTTTGCGGATAATTCGAAATAGATCGGTTCACCCTCGGAGTAGAAACCATCGATAACCAATTGCTCTTCAATAGCCCGGATAGCCTCATTCTCTTCCCTTTCGTGCATCCGCTCTCTTTCCATTGCTTCCCTTTCACGCATCCTTCTTGTCTCCTCCATTTGACGCTCTCTTTCCTGCATCTGCCGTTCCTGCTCCATTTCTTCCCGCTGGAGTTCATGCTCCCTTCTGATCTCCTGTTCCCGATCGCTCCGCAGGGTTTCACTATCTTCGCGTTGCCTCAACCGTTCACGCTCCTGTGATTCCATTCGCTCTTCGTAGTCCATACCCTGGATCCGCTGTATTTCTTGCAATGATTCATGGATCGCCCTTCTGGCTTCTTCCATCTGCTCTCTCAGCTCATCAGAGAATTGCCGGTTGAATTCCCTCATGGATCTTTCAATCTCCCTGAAATTCTGCTGCAACTCTTTATTGATCTTGCTTGTATCAAAATCATGCCTGTACTGTTCAATCTCCATCTGCATCTGTTGGAATTTCTCCTCAAAATCAGGGAATTCAAGTTTCTCCATCGACTCCCTGATCTGCTGCAAAGCCTGTTCCATCTCCTGCTTAACGTTTGCCCAATCCTGCTCTTTAAATTCCTGCATTGCTCTCTCTAACTCCTCCCTTGCCGTTTCAATCTCCTGATCTATCCGTTCAAAATCGATTTCTTCCAATGATCGTTCAGCATCCTTCAGTTCTTCTTCAGCTTTTTCCAATTCAAATTCAGCTTCCCTTAACTCCGCGGTGGTATTATCGATCAATTCCTGGTATTTGTCCATCTCATTTTCCGGAACTTTCTCACCGTCAATATATAGTTCTTTCACTATATCACCCTCAAGAATCATTTTCACCTCTTTCTCCTTCTGATCGGAAGCATCGAAAAAACGGGTGTTGATCGTGCTGGTGCCGGGTTTTTTCAAGGTATCCTGAAGCTCTGTCAGTGGAGATTGCGGCATATCATCGGCAGGTGTCAGACCGAACCCGAAGGTCATTTCCTGTACCGGATTAACAGCAGCTGAAGCTCTGTTAGAACCTGTGATCTTGAAAGAAGCGGACAGGAAGGCAATGATCATGATCATTACCGCAAGCGTGATCCACTTTTCGGCAGGGTTGGCATTAGCAACCGGTTTCCGGTTCAGTCGTTGGATGCGTGAAAGGAGTGAATACCTTCTTTTTGCCAGGGCAACTGCATAGAAAGGAGTTGCATAGGATCTTTCCTGAAGATTTGCAAGAGCCTTGGCATACACAACCGATTCTTCACAAACCGATACCGCAAGATCATCACAGCAATGTTCCCGCTCTTTCCTGATCGTTCCGGAAATCCACCAAACGGCCGGGTGATAAAAGAAAATGGATTCAATAATGGATTGAAAGATGTTAACCAGAAAATCGTTCCGGCGAATGTGTGCCAGTTCATGTGCAATGATGGCTTCCATCTGATCCCTGGGAATCCCGGAGAGTGCGCCGAGTGGTATCAATACAACCGGCTTGATATAACCAATGACCATGGGAACCCGGGCAAGGCAGGACTGGACCAGTTTTACCGGCCGGTTAATGTTCATCTTCGCTTTCAATTCCGAAATATTTTTGTTCCAGGATTTAGGAAATGGTGTAATACCGACAAACTTGATCCGCTCCGAATAGATCAGTCCGCCCAGCATCTTGACCAGAAAAAAGATCATGCCCAGGAACCAGAGCGTAACAACCATCGGGAAATGGTGGGTAAAATAACCGGTGAATCCTTTGATGAGTCCTGCTATTCCGGGAGCTTCCGATAAAGCTTCTTCCTGTGGAGTTGTATCCATCGCGTCAGCAAATAATAATTCGTCATCGTTTACCGGCGCTGTAACTGCCACCGCTGAATTGTAGCTAACCGGTGAATTCGTGTAGTACCGCACGAAGGTTGTTGCAGAAAGTGCAAAAAGAGCTGCAAGTGAACCAACAGCCAGAGCATAGCGAACGTTAGCTGCCCGTTTTTTCAATCCGGGAAGCATGAAACCCAGGATTAAGGCAATGACTGCCCCCTGCCATAAAGAATGGATAAAGGTCCAGCCAAGGGCCTGAAGTACCTGTTCTGATAGGAATTCATGAATGAAGTTCATATTTTTCGCCTCCTTCCAATGTATTGATCAATTTTTTTATTTGTTCCAGTTCATCCTTTGATGTCTTGTGATTACCCAGCGCCTGCATGACAAGCTTCATTGCAGAACCGCCAAATGCCGTGGTTAGAAATTTCTCAAGCAACAGATTTTGGGTCTCCTCCTTATCCACCAGAACACTGTATACGTGAGAACGGCTTGCTTCATCACGCAGTACCAGGTTCTTTTCCGTCATGATCTGCATAATTTTTAACGTGGTGGTATACCCCACCCGCTTTTTCCTGTTCAATTTTTCATTCACAAACCGGACTGTGGAAGGACCATGCTCCCACAAAACCTGAAGGATCTCCAACTCTGCCTCTGTTGGCCTGGGGAATTTTTTCTTTTTCTTCATATGATAAATACGAATGATTTCGTAAACAAATATATACGAAGGATTTCGTATAAGCAAATTTTTTAAGAAAAAAATGATACATAAAACTGTTAAAAAACGTTAATTAACTAACAATAAGGTAAGTATTGTAAGTATTTATCCTTTCAATAGAACATCTGGTTAGGTTAAAATATAGGAAAGATGCTGAGTTAAACAATTGGCATCATTTCAGGGACGATTCATCGAGGGACAGGATCAATTTCCCTTTTCTTACTGTTTCGACCATGCAAATGACTGTTTCGGGCAGATCAGGATAATGATCCGGATTTTGGTTGAGGGGCACTTTGTAGGTTTCTCCGCTGGAATCCCTAACAATCAAAAAGCAGGAATGATCATTTTGCACATATAACTCTTTGATTGCTGTTTCCACCGTAAAGGGATATTTCTTCCCGACCCGGTAATGGGGATGATCGGGTTCAATCAGGAATCGTCCGTCGGATCTGAATTTAACCACTGTTCCCTGAATTTTCCTGCCGACAGATATCGGGTAATGGGAGTAGTAGCTTTGCCGAAGTAGATGAGGTTGTCCAAAGGGATCCTCAAGAATGAAATAATCATGGTTATCCACTCCCCTGGCCACTTTTTTAACGGTAAACGGATAGGATCTTCCCACTTCCAGGTGTTCCACAAACCGGCCTCTTTTGATGAGAGAGAGGTGGAGCATTCCCTTTCGTATAGCTTTCACTCTGCAGGGTATCGTCATCGATTTCTTCAGTTTTTTATCGGGTTCATTTATCGGGGCAACCAATTCATTTCCCAGAACGTCTTTTACTATTGCCACATCTTCTGATGCTCCAATCTGGTTTATTCTTTTTTCATAACGGATAAACTCGAAATCGTATGTTTTGCCCACCGCATAGCAGGGATGTTCCGGTTCGATAAAGATTTTTCCATCACAATTAATTTTATCGATGTGGCAAAGAATTTTTTTTCCGGGTTTCAGGTTATAGTTTCCATACAGATTTGCAGACAGCAGGTGCCGGTTATGAAACGGATCTTCCAGGACGATAAACTTCCGATCATCTCCGCGCATAACCAAGGTTTTCATCACGATAAACGGGTATCTTCTGCCTTCGATCAATTGTTCTTTCTGTTTCGGCATGGATTGGGTAGATCAGGGATTGCTGATTTGGATTCAGGATCAGTAAAGAGGACCCAGGACCCTGGCTAATGATTCGTATAGTTTTTGTTTTTTTGGTCGGAGTTTCCACTGGTCAAGGTGGATCTGCCTGCTATGTAACAGATCATCGAAGAAACTCTCTTCCAATTTCTTAGTAATCTCTTCGTTATAGATCAATGCATTGGTCTCAAAATTGAGGTCGAAACTGCGGTAATCAATATTGGCAGTTCCCACCGATGAAAAGATACTGTCAACCATGAGTAGTTTAGCATGGTTAAAGCCATCTTCAAAGAGGTATACTTTAATTCCTGCCTCGAGCAGTTCATTGACGTAGGAAAAGGAATTCCAGTATGCAATGGTTGAATCGGATTTTGCGGGAAGGATCAACCGGACATCCACTCCACTCAGGGCACCCGTTTTAAGTGCAGTTAAAATGCTCTCATTGGGAGAGAAGTAGGGTGTGGTGATATAGATGGTCTTTTCAGCACTGGTTATCGCTGTGAAGAATGCCTGCATGATACTGGACCAGTCGGAATCGGGGCCACTGGATGTAATCTGGATCAGGACCTTATCATCGACGACATGTTTCGGGAAATAGCGGAGAGGATTGGTGATGATCTCATTTGAAACAAAGTACCAGTCGACGATAAAGATGATCTGGAGCGAATGCACTGCTTCGCCCTCGAGCCTGAGATGGGTATCCCTCCAGGCTCTAAATTTCTGGGTCCCGTGAATGTATTTGTCGGCGATATTCATTCCGCCAACGTAACCCACCTTACCATCGATAACAATGATCTTCCGGTGGTTCCTGAAATTCACCTTGCTGGTGAAAAAGGGAAACCGTACGGGCATAAAGACAAAGATCTCGACGCCTTCTGCTTCCAGGGAGGCAATATATTCCTTACCGATTTTCCAGCTTCCAACGTCGTCATAAATAATCCTGATCTTCACTCCTTCTCTTGCTTTTCTGATCAGGATCTCTTTGATCTCATTACCGATGTTATCAGACTCCCAGCGGTAAAACTCCATGTGAATATGGTCCTTTGCTTTATCCAGCTCCCGGAGAATTGACTGGAATGTATCAGCACCATTATTAAACACTTCAACCCGGTTTCTTTCCGTGAGCAGTGCTTTACTGTTATTCAACAGGAGGGTTATGATGTTTTTCTTTCTGCGGATTTTTTCGTCATCCAGGAACTTTTTTTTCGGCAGGTTGAGAATCTGGGCCTGGCTCAAGCTGTTTATCCGTTCCAGGTCTTTCAATCCTTTTCTCGAAAAGATCTTCTGCTTTCTGAAACTCTGGCCAAAGACGATATAGCTAATGATACCGATGACCGGGATCAGGAAAATGAAAAGTGCCCATGAGATGGTTCTGACCGGGTCCCTGTTTTCAAGAATAACAAAAAAAACGGTAAAGATAATGGTGCCGGTATAAAGCAGTACCAGTATAACCGTCAGGGTGGTGAATACTATTTCCCAATTCACCGCGAGAATCATGTCACAGGGTTTACACCAATAATGATGTTAAAGGTAAAAAAATGGTGTAAATTAAAAAAGGACTCCGATGGTAGCGGTTTTGTATTTCTCCTTTTGTAAAACCTGAAAAAATTCCCAAATTCAACCCCTGAATCTGCAGTGGCAATAAACGGTACATCATGTTCATCATCATCATTGCTCTTCTTCTGATTGATGTCTACACCTTCAAAGGATTGGCAAGGCTAACCCGGGGAATTTCGGGCAAACCCTCCGGAAAGATCCTCTATATTGTATACTGGTTTATCAGTTTCCTTTTTCTTGCAGGGATACTGATCGCCTTCCTGCACGAAGGTGAAGCGCGAAGCGGTAAAGCACAGAAAAACATCTTTCTCCTTGCCGGGGTCAT
>Ga0315547_1001514_pt1 | contig 18182 bp, 29 predicted proteins | sample SalMarSW160240MG_2_FD_202542 | JGI IMG/M metagenome (GOLD analysis project Ga0315547, IMG submission 202542) | Salt marsh sediment microbial communities from the Plum Island Ecosystem LTER, Massachusetts, United States - Salt Marsh Sediment SW1601-240 ...
AGTGAAATTGCCCATTGGAGCTTGACTATCAATACCATCAACCCTGACTTTAGTTTCACCAGGGATTCTGCCTATTGCAGTCTGTGATAACAATTGTGTCTTCATAACAATTATAAATTTAAATTACCGACAATGGGTGCCGGCACCCAAACACTATCTTTAATAAGTTAATTCAATTCAACATAAACTTGTGTGTTACCAGACTTATCTACTGCATAACATATACATCCTACTGTTATATACTCAGTACATTCACGACCTTCTAACTCTATATCCTTACTTAGTTCTTCTAAGTCACCATCATCTAAGTGAACTATTTCACCTGATCTAGGTATACAAGGCATCATTGCAGCAAAGAATCTAGTTCTGTCTCTATAATCAGAACTCTCATCATTTAAGTAGAATAAAATTGGTATCATAGCAATAAGAATTAACAATTACTATCCAAGGGGGATAGCTCCCAAACACTTACTCAGAGCCGGGTGTTATTGGATTAAACCCACATATACACTATATACCAAAATTTTTACAAAAACCTACATATACTCTATCTTATTCTAAAATAATTAGTTAAGGAGTGGGGGATATCTTATTCTATAGGTAAGTAACCGGGGTATATTAAAAAAAGATTGTTTTTTACATAAAATAGTTGCTAAATTATTTGGAAATTACAAATATTTATTCTATCTTTGTAAAGTTAAATTATTATTAATTAAAATTATTAGAATTATGATGACATTAAAAATTATTAATGAGTACAAGGATGAGAAAAATTTTGATAGACTTACTACTTATATAGTAGAATTACCTAAACACCCCTGTCTATCATTATCCTTAGTAGCTTATAGTAGCTCTTTAGATTATGATGCTGCTATGAAGGTATATAATCTTCTTGATCCTAAGAAAACTCCAGTATGTTACCATGGGAAAGAACCTTCGTCTCCTAATGTTACATATAATAGAGAGTTCTTAGAAATTTCCTATGTAAATTTAGATGGAAAGTTTGAGTATAGAATAGTTAATGAAGGAACTGTATATGTTGTACAAGATGGTAAAACAGTAGAAAAAGTTTTTGTAGCTGATCCAAATGAAAATAATAAATTATTAGATTTATAGTATAAAAAATTATTAATTATGACAAGATCAGAAATTATTTATGCACTTGAGATATTAGTAAAATTAAAAGAGGCATATAAAGGAAGTAAATTTGAAGAGAATATTGATTTGAAAGTACAAGACCTTATAAACCTTTTATAAAGTTATGAGTATATTAAAAACATTAGAAAATTGTATTAAATTAATACCTTTAGAATTAGTAGAGGATAGAATATTTTATATAGAATTAGATAAGAAGAATTATGATTCTATAGATGATGAAATAAATACTACTTATGTACTACAGGAAGCTAAAGTACCTGATATGGGTAAAGGTAAAGTCTTAGTATATATGGGGTATAGATTTGTATTTGTAGTAAATAAGGATAAAACTAAAACTGATGATTTTTACATAGCTTTTAAAACTAAAATATTATGATACCAGCATTGATATTAATAATTATACTTATGTTATTTATATTATTAGTGTTAGTATATAATAATAAGAAATTACATATAACTATAAAACAAAAAGAAGAATTATATTCAAATCTTTTAGGACAGAAGAAGTCGTCAGAAGTAAGGTTAGGACAAATATCTGAAAATCTTGCACCATTTTTAAAAGATTTTAAGTACAATCCTAAGAAAGCACATTTTATAGGAATGCCTATTGATTATATAATATTTGAAGATAATAAAATAGTATTTCTTGAAGTAAAATCTGGTAAATCTCAGTTAACACCTAATCAAAGAAATATTAAAAAACTAATAGATAGTAAAAAAGTATTTTGGGATATGATGAGAATTAATTAATTTTTAAGATTATGAAAGATGTTATAATTTATGGAAGTATAATTATACTGTTATTATTAATAGCAATATTTTTTCCAAATGGTAGAATTTTTAATAGATCCGATAGGAAAGCCAAGGATGACAAGGAGGGATAAGTGGGCTCATCGTAAATGTGTAGATGAGTACTTTACCTTCAAGGATAAGTTAGTATTATTAGCTAAGAAGGCTAAGTTTACTCTACCTGATAAATTCAGGGTAGAGTTTTTGATAAGAATGCCTAATTCTTGGAGTGAGAAGAAGAAGAAGTTGATGATAGGTAAGCCTCATCAGCAGAAATCCGACCTGGATAACTTGGTTAAAGCCCTCATGGATTGTCTTAGGAAAAGTGATGAAGGTGTTTATCATATAGAAATGTCAAAGACTTGGTGGGATATTGGTAAAATTATAATTTATGGAGATAAATAAGATTTATAAAGGAGATGCATTAGAAGTGTTAAGAACCTTTCCTGAGAAAAGTATAGATTGTGTAGTTACAAGTCCTCCTTATTGGGCTTTGAGAGATTATGGAGATACAGTAAGATCAATATTTGGAGGCAATCCGGATTGTAATCATACCTGGGGTGATTCTTTAGGCGGTATTAAACATCCAGTAGATACATTATGCGGAGCTTGTCGAGAGGTTGATATAGATTGTGGACAAACTTGTACTAAGTGTGGTGCCTGGAGAGGTCAGTTAGGTGCAGAACCTGATTTTAATGATTATGTAAAGCATTTATGTGATATATTTAGTGAAGCCTGGAGGGTTTTGAAAGATGAAGGCTCGCTTTGGGTAAATATAGGAGATACATATTATACTAAGTCAGGGAGTTATTTTGTATATGACAATATAGGTAAGAAGAACGCAGATGAAGTGACAAAAACTACAGGACTTAATAAGGTTAATAATCTTAGAGGTAGAGGTATTTTACCTGAGAAATCTCTTTGTAATATACCTGCAAGATTTTCTATAGAGATGCAAAATAGAGGTTGGATTTTAAGAAATGAGGTTATCTGGCACAAACCTAATTGTATGCCAAGTTCGGTAGATGATAGATTCACAGTAGATTTTGAGAAAATATTCTTTTTTGTAAAACAGAGGAAATATTATTTTAAGCAACTATTAGAACCTATGGCACAATCTACTATTATGAGAGCAAAATATGGCACTAAGTCTAAGAAAACTGATCAGGGACAATATGCTGGTATGGATATAGAAAGACAAGAAGATATATTTGCTAAGATACGTTCTGGGGAAATAGATGGGCATAATATGAGATGTGTCTGGACTATGAGTCTTAGACCTTTTAAGGATAATCATTTTGCTTCCTACCCGCAACATTTAGTTGTTAGACCTTTAGAGGCAACTTGCCCCGAAGGAGGAGTAGTATTAGATCCTTTTATGGGCTCTGGCACAACTGGAGTAGTAGCTAGGAAATTACAATGTAATTATGTAGGGATTGAATTAAACTCTAAATATATAGAAATAGCTAATAAACGAATTTATAACGAAATAGGATTATTTTTATGAAATACATATGTGGTATTTGTGGTAAAATTTATGATGATTATAATACTCCGATAATTGAGAAAGATGGAGTGATTGGTGATGGGTGTTGTAAAATAGGCTCATTAATTGAGTTTAATGCGGTCTTACAATCTATGATTCAAAGTGGAGCAATTAAATTAAGCGAGTATATGAAATATATGAAGGATGAGAATTTACATCATTTTGAATATAGAACTATACATATATCTGATCCACATAATAATGTAAAAAATGGATAGATTAAATAGAACCAATTGGATATATCCAGATGAGGAGAGATTAACAAGTATTACTTGTACTAAACAAGCCGTAGAATATTTTAATAAGCTTGGTAAAGAAACTAAAGGTATGAATGCAGTTGATTATATGAATTTTATAAGTATTAATAGAGATGAAAATACAGATAGACACAGATAAAAAAATTATTCAAGTTATAGGAGATATAACTTTAGGTGAGCTAATTAAGGCATTAAAAGCTATGCTCGGGGAAGATTATAAAAAGTATTTATTAGTTAATGGACAGGTATCTTATTCTTATCAACCCTGGATAGAGCCTATAATTATACCTTATCCTTATTATGTGCCATATACACCAACTAATCCGTGGCCTACTATAATATGCAATACTGGGACATATAACCTTGAGTTACAGGAAAATACAAGCATAAGTTAATAAAATTTAATAACAAAGTTAATAAAAGTTATTAACATTTTTTTGCAATTTTCCTTGGATAATTCAAATTAATGTTTTATATTTGCATTTTAATACCAATTACAGCATAAAAGCTGGATAAAAAATAAAAGACATTGCAAGTATCAGTCTCAGACAGATACCTCTCTATCTTGGTTAAATAGAGGGTGAATAACAGGGTAATCCATAAAACATAGGCAGAGAAAACCTGGATTACGACGAGTACCCCGATCCCCACCTGCGAAAGTAGCAATGAAAGATACATGAATAAAACTATTGAAAAATTTTAGTAGTTTTAGGGGATTTGGTATGTAGTTACATATAATAATAATAAATAATTAATATATTAATATAGGAAAAAATGGAATATCTTTTTCGCCAAAAAATAGAACATTCCCTACTGGGGCGTGGATTATTTGCCTCCCTGTAGTAGAGTATACTACAGCCCCCACATTCTGTCTGGAATGTGTTTAATCCCCCGGAACCTCTGGGGGATATTTTTTTGTAAAATAATCATCAATTTATTTGGAAATGTCGAAAATTTGTTTTATCTTTGTATTGTAATTAATTATAGTAAATCATGGAAGGAAAAACAGAAGAAAGGCATTATACGCCATATAAGTATGGTTATTCTCTTGGTAATGGTAAGGAATATTCAGAGAATGGATACCTTGTAGTGTATCATAATGGAGAAAGAAAGGAAGTTAATAGTAATAGAGTTGAGTTTTATCAACCTTATGAAAGTGGGAAATTAACTAAGGAGGAGTTTAATGAGATTGTAAAAGGTACTAAAGGTGTTACTGATATTTGGGGGGATTTTGCATCAGAATATTATACTCCTTCAATAGAGGAATTAATATCATTTATAGTAAATGAAAAATATTGTTTTACAAAGAATGAAAAAAATGATGTAGTTAAATTAGTATTTGAATCTGGAGATATTATAAATTTAATATATAATTTTATAAAATCAAATGATTGTAATAGTGATAGTGGATATTCTATTAATACTGAATTATATTTGTTACCATATCTTGATAAAGAAGATATAGAATCATTGGGGTTTGAATATATTCCAGATGATGATGTTTTTAAACGAATATCTGACCATACTATTCATTCATCATTTATTAAATTTGGTAATGAATCACATCAATTAATAATTGATAACGGAGAAAGTTATGATACTTATGATTGTTGGTTTAATGGAACAATTAAAAATATTAGTGAACTAAAAGTATTACTTAATCAATTAAATATATCATATGGATAGAATAGAAGATTTAACAAAGATTAAACTTCCTCAGGGGTGGGTACTTATTAAGATTCATCTTAAAGAAAGTCTTATAGTTACCCCTGATAGTAAGGAGAAGAGTGGACCACAGGTAGATTATGCAGATGTCCTTGTTGTAGCAAGAGATATTGAAGATGTTCTTCCTGGAGATGTAGTTCTTGATTTTAGATCTACTGAGGGATTTGTTTGGAGGAAGGAACAATATGCATTAGTTCCACGTATGAATATAAAAGTTGCAGTAGAAAGGTCTAATTTTAATTTTGATGGGATTCTTGGAAGAAAGACTAAACGAAACCTCACAAACTAGAGACTTTATAGTGAGGGATCCTTTTTCTAAAGATAAAAAGACCAGGGTAGTTACTCTTACTAAGATAGAGCTGGAAGGAGTTTTTAAAGGATGTAGACCTGGATCTTTGGATTATTATGCTTTTGCAGATATAAGAAGAATATTAAATAAGGAATTGGCACAATATTTGAAGGGGAATATTGTACATTTATCCAAGGTAAGTGATGAGGTTTGGGAAAATTATACTAAGGACATGAAAAAGAAGCCTAAACAGAGAGGATTTACATATGTTAAACCAAAAGAAGATGTTGAAGAAGGCGGAAATTCATAGAGTAGGATCATCTAATAAAGGTGAGAATGAGTTTAATGATTATAGAAATGCTATTATAGCTGAATTTTATAGTAAAAGTTCAGGATTTAAGAGAAAGATGACTCAAGGAGCATTTTGGGTAGCTTTTGATCAAGATCTTGCTATACAATTTTTTCGTGATGAGAGATGGTTATTTAGTTGGAAGTTCTGGGACGCTGTAAAATTTATAGACCATGGGATAGGTGAAAGTGTTCCTATTTCTACTAAGAAAAAACCTGGATTTATTAACCAATAATTATATAAAGATATGTTGTTTGATTTGATAAAATTTTATGAAAGATTTCCCAACTACAATGAGTGTAGAATTCCAATGTGGGAGGATGTTAAGGAAAGTGATGACAAACTGACTCTTAAGATTGTTATTCCCGGATTTAATAGAGAGGATTTAAATCTTTATGTAGAGGATGATACTTTATTTTTAACTGTAAGTAAGAAGGATGTTAAACGATCTTATTCTATTTATACAAGATTTTCCGGGGAAAGGTATTTGTTTAAGAAAGCGAAGGCGGAATATCTGTCTGGTATTCTAAAGGTAATAGTTCCTAAATCAAAGCCTGATAGAAAAACTATTCCCATAGATGTGAAATAATTATTAGATTCGAGACCCTTAGAGTAAAATCTAAGGGTTTTTTGTCTCTAAACTGAAAATAATTGCAAAAAAATTTGGTTTTCTCAAATATTATATTTATCTTTGCAAAAGAAAATTACAGTTATGAAATGGATAGATTATCAGGAGTATAAATTTTTAGAGAATTTTTATGGACAACGTGATCTTGCTTTTGCACTTATTTTGTTACTTGCCAGTAGGTTTGAAAATAAGGAATCTTTTCATAGAAAGGTAGCTAAGCTGATCATTAAATATAAAGAAGATGAAATATTATAAAGTTAATAGTCAACCGTTAGTATCTCTAAATGAGGAGCAGGTTAAGGCGGGAGAAATAGCTTATACTGAGCTTGGTAAATGTGTTAAGAAGATATATATAGATGAAAATATCTATTTTGTTGAGGTAGTAGAATCTGTCCTTAATGAAGGTGAAACTCTTTCCGAGTTAACTCCTGTACAATTAGAATTGTTTTGGAAACTTAGTAAAAATAAGTTAAGTAAGCATGAAAGTAAGAATAAAGACACAAGATGATACATATTTTATTAAACTTCTTTTGATATTAAGTAATATACCTCCATTTAATAAGTTAAGACCCCAGGAGTTGCTTCTATACGCCAATCTGCTTGAGGTTAATCATAAACTTAGGAATATTCCGTTTAAGGAAAGAAATCGGTTAATATTTACATATGATACTAAGATAGAGATCGCTAACAAAATGGGGATTAAACTTGTAGGAGTATATACTCTGTTGAATAGGCTGAAGCGCCTAAAAATAATAGGCGCTAATGCCTTACTTCCTAAGTATTTACTTGCTAAGGTACCAGAAGTATTGTTTATTTTTGAACTTGAAGATGAGGACTAAAAATTTATAAAAGCATGGGTATAAACGAAATTGTTGGAAAAATTATTGATAAGCCCTACCTTATGAGGATGGGAGCTAAGAAAATTTCTAAACAGCTTAAAGCATTTCCAGATGATGTAAGAGAGGCTAAAAGAATTCTACATGAAAGAGGATTTTTATTTAAAGAGACAACCAAAACTAATCCACATTCTATACCGAAGATATTAATTCTTGATATCGAGACGGCCCCTTTAAGAGCATATGTTTGGTCTCTTTGGAAACAGAATATATACATAGATCAAATTATTTCTGAGTGGTTTATAATTTCGTGGGCAGCTAAATGGTTGTTTGAAGATGAGGTTGTATCACAAAAACTTACCGGTAAAGAAATTTTAGCAGAAGATGATTATAGAATTGTAGAAACTTTATGGCATCTACTTAATAAGGCGGATTTAGTTATTGCTCACAATGGAGAGGCCTTTGATTTAGCTAGGATTAAGTCAAGATTTTTGGTACATGGATTACCTCCTGTTACGTATTATCAACTTATAGATACCAAGAAGGTTGCTAAAAGAGAATTTGGATTTTCTTCTAATAAGATGGAGGCTTTGGCAAGAATGCTTGGAATAGAAGGTAAAGATAAGACTGATTTTACTTTATGGTCTGAATGTATGAAAGGTAATGAAGATGCTTTAGCCTACATGGAAAAGTATAATCGTCAGGATGTTAGAGTTCTTGAAGAGGTATATCTTAGATTAAGACCTTATATTAAGAGTCATCCAAACTATAATTTATTTATTGATTCTGATAAGCCAGTATGTCCTCATTGTGGACATGATGAATTAGAATTTGTTGGATATTATTATTTTACCCAAACTGGTAAATATAAGAATTATCGCTGTATGAAATGTGGTGCTTTGTCAAGGGAACGTAAAACTGTATTTCAGAATAGAAAATCAATTTTAGTTAGTAATGGAAAATAAATTTGTAACCTATACAGCAACCTGTTATGAAGGCTACTTAGGAGATTTTGCTACTGAGTGGTGGAATGAAGAAGATTGGGCTAAGTATAGAAAGGAAGTGGAACATCTTAAGAAAGAGGGAAGATTTGGGAAACCTTTTGAATTAACTGTTAAGATGTTACATAATCCATTATTCGATGAATCAAATGTTGGTAAAATAAAGTCTTCTTATGAATTTGAGATTATAAACTTAAGTAATGAAAAATAATGAATATTTTGATTAAATTATTTGGTAAAGAGTGGTATTGTAGGACTTTTCATATACCAGAACCTTATAGGAAAAACTGGTGGAGATGTAAAAGATGTGGAATTAAATATCGTAGAAGATTATCAGATAATAATACTGGGCCTATGTAATAAGTAAGATTATGAAAAATAGACTAAATCCTATAAATGTAAACCCTTATGATTCTAAAGGATATAATAGGATAAGATTTAGAAAAAAAATTAGACCTAATCCAAAGAATGTTAATCCATATTCTACTAGAAGAATAAGGATCATATTATGAAAAAGAAGGTTAAATGTGTTCGTTGTGAGTCATTAGATAGAAAACAACAAAGTAAGAAGATTGTATATACTAAAGATGGTATACCTTTATGTACTGTTTGTATGTTGGAGGCAGCGGAAGAAGAGGAGTACTTTAAACATTTAGAAGATAGGTGTTTAACAGAGGAGTTGTATTATGAGTATGGATCCGGTGAAGAATTTGATTAATAACCTGGCAAAGGAAATGGAGCTTGATCCTCTTGATGTAGAGAGGGTTTATAAAGCTCCATTTGAATTACAGTCCATCATCATGAGGTATAGGTGTGACAGGGAGAGACAATATTTTCCTTCCCTGCGCATACCTTACTTTCTTATATTCTATTGTCCGGAGAAGAGGAAGCAGAGGCTTAAACAATTGCAAGAGAGGAAGAAGAAGGATGAGACTTGTGGATCTAATTAATAACCAAGTTACTATATCAGAAGAGGCTTATCTATTGAAACCATTTAAAGCGATTTGGGATAGAGATAAATCTAAGGATAAGGCAAGAGCTTTAGCTGAAATGGGATATATATATTTCATGGAGGATTTTAAATCTGATTTTTCAGATATAGTTGATGAAGAAGCAAGGGAAGCAGAGGTTATTGGTAGTGTTGATCTTCCTCCTTCTTGGAAGGAGGATAAGGTTGTCAGAATAGCTAGAGAGTTCTACCGTAAAAGGAGCGAAGAAGTTTTGCCTCTTTTATTTTTGCATGATATTAAAATTGCAATAGATAGAATGAGAACACAATTTAGGGAAGTAGACTTTCTAGCTACTGATAATCGAGGTAAACTCAAGTATGATATAGAAAAGTTTGCAAGAACTATTGAGAAAAGTGTTGTCTTGTTAGAAGGATTATCAAAGCTTGAGAATATGGTTAAGAAGGAATTACAATCTAAGAAGGACAAGGTAGGCTCTAAGAGTAAGGCTTTGTTTGAAGACGGTATCGAATAATGGAGTTTAATAAGTATCAGTCATTATTAGACGAATCTATCTTAGATAAAGAGGTCTATAATGAAGTAGTAGAATTTCTTTCTACAGTTAAGTTTCTTGACAATTTAACTAATCCTAATAGAAAAAAAGCTTGTGATTTAGAAAGAGATGAGTTTGGTCGAATTAAAGTAGATCTTACAAATCCTCATATTCTTGAGGATATGGACTATTTTCGTCCAAGTGCTCTTCATTACCAAAAATTTAAGAAATATACTAATCTTTATCCTAACTCTGCACCTAATTCTGAGTATCGCAGGTTCTGGAGAGAGGAGGCAAGGCGTTGTAGAGAAGGTTATATACGTGAGTCTGATGGCGAGTGGATTTCAGGGCCTTACTATTTTTATCTTAATTATTCTCCTATACGTAGGAATATTATAGTTCCAGGTACTAAGAGATCGGAGCGTATTAAGGGGTTTCCTGATGTATATGACGGTAATTATTTGTATTTCCATTATTTACAACAGGCTAAAGAATCTGGTAACCATTGTGGTATTCTTAAGAGAAGAGGTATTGGAGCCTCTTATATGGGAGGTGCTGGATTAGCAAGACTTCTTATTCTTGGAGATACCTCTGTTAATAAAGGTGATGTACAAGCATTTGCAATTGCAAGCGAGAAAGAGTATCTTATTAAAGATGGTATTTTAAATAAATTTGATGACAATGTAAATTGGTGTGCTTCTAATACTCCGTGGCCTAGATTAAAAAGTAAAGATTCTCTTAATAATATGGTTTGGGAGATGGGTTATACTGATTTGGATGGTTTAACTCAGGGTACCAGGAATTCTGTTATAGGAGTTACAACTCAAGGCAATCCTTCCCATGCCAGGGGGAAAAGAGGTCCAATTTGGTGGGATGAATGGGGGTTACATCCAGATCTTCTTGAAGCTTGGAATATAGCAAGAGAGTCTACTGAAGAAGGAGATTATGCTCATTCTACTATGGTAGGTGCTGGTACAGGTGGCACTAAGGGAGCTGATTTTAAAGGAGCTGAGGAAATGTTTTATAATCCTATAGGATATAAGATATTACCACTTCCTAATGTATATGATAAAAATACTGGTGGGAATACTTTATGTGCATTTTTTTACCCTGCGTATCTTAATCGTTTAGGATGTTATGACTCTAATGGTAATTCTGATGTAGTAAAAGCATTAGTGGAAATTATACGTAGAAGAATTAGTATTAAATATAATTCTACTGATCCTAATACACTTGTTCAGAATAAGGCTGAAATGTGTATAACTCCACAGGAGGCTGTAATGCGCAGAGAAGGTAGTATATTTCCTGTCCTGGATCTTAAGGATCATCTTGCAGATATAATGCCTAACCTTACTACTTTTATAGGTACACACTATATAGGACACCTTAAGCTTAATGTCTCTGGAGATGTAGAGTGGAGTAAGGGTGAACTACATAAAGTATTAAGGGATTACCCACTTAGGGATGAACCTGATAGGGTTGGATGTGTTGAAATATTTGAGATGCCTCAGAGGTTACCTGATAGTACTATTCCTTACTTAAGATATATAGCTGGGATTGACCCAATTGATAGTGATGAAGGTACTTATACTAATTCTTTGGGATCTATTTTTATATTTGATACCTGGAGAGATAGGATAGTTGCAGAATATTCTGGCAGACCTCAACTTGCTGTAGAGTTTTATGATGTATGTGCAAGGTTGCTAAAATTCTATAATGCTATAGCTAATTATGAAAATAATATAAAAGGATTATTTAGCTATTTTGATACTAATAGATTGTTACATTTACTTTGTGATACTCCTCAGATTCTTAGAGATATGGATTATGTTAAAGGAGTTTCCTTTGGAAATAGAAGCAAAGGTTTTACTGCAAGTAAACCTATTAATGCCTGGGGTAGGAAGCTACAAAAGGATTGGATGATATCTACTGCTTATGTGCCTTCGGAGGATGAAGATGAGTTTGATAAAGATGGTAATAAGATTGAAAAACCGATGTTGTTAAATCTACATAAAATAAGGTCTATTGGTTATATTAAAGAACTTATTGCCTGGAATCCTGATGATAATTACGATAGAATTTCTGCTATGGGAGCAGCTATGATATTAAGAGCTGACAGGGAGAAATATGAACAATTTAAATATCAAGATAAAATTAAAGGTATATTAGATGATCCCTGGTTCAAGAAGTTTGGTGGTCCTAAACATAAGGTTATTAACCCCGCAAAATCTTTAGGTTCAGTTAGATAGAATTAATATATTAGTAATCAATCAGTTAAACATATTACGTTATACAGCTAACCTATTCTATATTAAAAAATTAGGATATTACATTTTAATTAATTATATTTGTAAAAATTACAGTTCATGGCAACGTCTTATTATAGTCCTTCAAAACTAAGTTTCCCTTTTCAGAAGAGATCTCGTAGGCAAAAAACAGAATCATATTACAAAGAATGTGCAGATGCAGCTGATACTATTGTCGGGTTTGATGTAGATAATGGTCTTAGAGCATCTATGGCAGAAAAGTTAAGCAATGTTAATCTTATAAATAATATTGTTGATCCGGCTGAGGTCTCAGCTGTGATAAATCCTTATAAATTAGAAGCTAAATTTGATAATAATTATAAGAATTACCCGCTTCTTAATTCTTTCATGGCAGTTTTACTTGGTGAGGAGAGGGAAAGTAGGTTTAATCCTATAGTTTCTATGTCAAACCCTGATTTAGTTAATACTAAGTTAGAAGAAGTTACTGCATTATTAAATAAATCTATTCTAGATAGAGTAGTAGCATCTCAATTTTCTCAGGATGAAGCTGCTCAAGCTATACAAGCTCAAGCTAAATGGATGAAATTTAATTATAGGGATAGGCGTGAGCTTATGGCATCTCAAATAATACAGTATGGATATGTTAATCAGGGTATGCAGGAGATGTTTTCCAAAAACTTTGAGGATCTTCTGACATCAGGAGAAGAAATAGCTATTACAGATATACTTGGAGGAGAGCCTATTATTAGGAAAGGTAATCCTCTTTCTTTATTTACTATAAGGAGTAGTAATAATTATAAAATAGAGGATTCAGATGTAATTATAGAATTATCATTTTGTCCTGTAGGGCAAATTATTGATGAATACCATGATGAATTAAAGGATTCTCAAATTAAAAAGTTAGAAGATGGTTATTCATACACAGCATCTGCTTCTGGTAAAATATTTAACAGAACTTTAAAAAATGTACCTATAGATTTAACTTCCTGGATAAACCAACAGGGAGGAATTGGATCTGTTATTACTGCTGGCGCAAATATGTCACCATTTTTTGGAGGATCATTTGATACTTATGGTAATGTAAGAAAGCTTCGTGTTTTGTGGAAAGGAATGAAAAAGGTAGGTATACTTACATTCTATGATGAGAATGGTGATATACAAAAAACATATGTTGATGAAGATTATCCTCTTAATGATATTGAATTAGAATCTGTTAAATGGATTTGGCTTGGGGAATGGTATGAAGCAACTAAGATTGCAGATGATATATATGTTAAAATGGGTCCAAGAGCTATTCAATTCAGATCCATGGATAATCCAAGTAAATGCCACCCTGGAATTGTAGGTAGTATATTTAATACAAATGATTCAAAGTCACTATCTTTTGTTAGCTTAGGCAAGCCTTATCAGTTAATGTATAATTTTTTCATGCATAAACTCTGGGAAGAAATGAAGACTTACAAAGGTCGTATGGCAAGAATAAGTACAAGTATGATCCCAAGTAATTTTACCATGGATCAATTCTTATTCTACATGGATCAGTTTAAAATAGTGTTTGAGGATGAATTTAATGAGGGTACTAAGGGGGCTGCATTAGGAAGACTTGCAGGAACTCTGAATCGTGGTTCTGGTTCTATTGAGATAGGTGATGCAGATGTTATTAAAAATCTTTTAGGTATTCTTACATTCCTTGAAAATAGAGTTCAGGATATAGTTGGTATTACAGACCAGAGATTAGGAGCTATTGATAAGAGAGAAACTGTTGGTGGAGTTGAAAGGGGAGTTAAACAAAGCTCACTTAATACGGCTAAATATTTCAGTATACATGATGATTTTAGGGTAAGAGCTTTAGAAGCTTATATTGAAACTGCTAAAGTAGCCTGGAAGGATCAAAAATTTAAACGTCAATTTATTCTATCTGATGGTAGCCAATCTGTCCTTGATTTTGATGGTCAATTGTTTAATGAATCTGAATATGGAGTTTATGTAACTAATTCTATTATAGATAAAGATATGATGAATACTATAAAAAGTCTTGTTCAACCTTTCATGCAGAATGGTGGTAATTTATCTATGGTAATGGAACTTTACAGAACTCAAGATCCTGCATCACTTCAAAGGAAGTTTGAAGCTTTTGAAGAGCAGGTTAGACAGCAGAATGAGGCTATACAAAAAGCTGCTATACAACAGGAGGCTGAAGCTACTGCAAGAGAAGAAGCTTTCCGTAGATATGAGGTTGATGAAAATAACAGGGCTAAAATAGAGGTTGCAAAAATTCAAGCCTCAAGGTCTCAAGGTTCTGAAAATCCTCCTGAGGATAAAACTAATGAGACTAGCTTAAAAAGAGCTTCCCTCGAAGAAACTAAGCGTTCTAATGTGAGGAAGGAGTCTCAGAAAGATAGAGAACTTTCAATTAAGGAGAAAATTGCTAATAAAAATCCTGCAAAAAAATGATGATTACGTTATAGGAGCAATATACTTGTTAGGTTATAATTTGTTTTATAAGTTATTAATGTTTATATTTGCAAAGCAAAATTAAATTACAGTAGATATGGGTAAAAAAGAATTATTTTCACAAGATTTGGGAGATATTGTGGAATTTGATAGTAAAGAATTTGATATAAATACAGTTCTTGAGTCAATACCTGCAATAGAAGACAATAGTGTTGAGGATCCTTCTAAAGAGAAGGATAAAGATGATAAAAAAGATGATGTAACTGGTACTGATACATCATTAGAAAATATTGATGAAGTCCTTGAAAAGCAAACTAAAGCTGCTCAGGAAGATGTAAAAAAGGTTGATAAGGTTGTTGGAGATATAGAGAAAAAAACTGATGATGAAGCCTCTGCTTCCCTTACTAAAACGACTGAACCTTCTTCTGATGCTCCTTTTACTGTAATCTTTGCTAGGGACTTAGTAACGCAGGGGCTTTTATCATCTTTTAATGAAAAAGAATTTTTAGAGGAATCTAAGAGTGTTGGTGAAGCCGAAGCTCTTAGAAATCTTATTAAATCTGAGATAGATGCTAATATTGATGCTGCTAAATCAGATTTAGATGCAGGATACCAGGAGTATCTTAGTCTTGTTGGTAAAGGAGTTGCAGTAGATACAGCTAGCGATCTACTTTCTTTAAAAACTAAATTTGATGGAATTAAGGTAGATGACCTTACCAAGGAAGAAAATACTGCTTTAAGAAAACAGGTAATGACAGATTATTTTAGACTAACATCTAAAATGTCTGATGCTAAGATTGAGAAAACTGTTCAAAGTAGTATAGATCTTGGAGAAGATGTTGATGAGGCTAAAGATTACCTTAATGAACTTAAAACTTTAATTAAGGATGAAATAGAGGCTGAGGAACAAGAAGCTCAAAAACTACAAGCTCTTCAGGTTGAAGAAAATAGACGCAGTCGTGAAATATTGAAGGAAGCTATAAATAGTCTTACTGAAATTATACCAGGCAATCAAATAAATAAGCAGACAAAAGTTAAAATGTATGAGGATATAACAAAGCCTGTACAAGACAATAAAGGTAGAACTACTAATGCTATTTGGGCAAAGAGATCCGAGGATCCTATGTTTTTTGATTCAAGACTGGCATATCTTCTTGAAACTGGTTATTTTGAGAAAGGTAAGCCTTGGAATAAAGCTTCCCAGGCTAAAACAACTGCTGAAATATCTGAGTTAGAGAAGGCTTTGCAGGATAAGAGTAATACAGCTTCCAAGACTGGTGCTCATGTATTGCGTAGTCTTGAAGAAGATAAAACTGCAAAGGATAACATAGAAAGTATGAGAGGAATCTTTGGAAAATAAATAAAATATAAATCGCTTTAAATTAAATAGATAATGAACAAAATCAGTGCGTTACAGATAGTCGACCCAAAACATTGGAGTGGATTAACTCGTGAAAGTCATCTTGGTTGGCTTGGTATGCAGGAGCCTGAAATTATAAGTAAAACAATGAATCGTTTGTATGAACTAAATATTGGTTCTGACAACTTTGTTTCATTTATAAATAAGCTTCCTACTGAGTATATTAATGATGATGTTGTGTATAGATGGTTTCTTCAGGGATCTGATGAAAGAAGTATTCCTCTTAAACATGCTTACTCAGATGAGGCTTGTACTACAGTAGCTACAGACGCAGCTCAGTTAGGCTTAAATAGGGGCGTCTTCTGGATGCTATTTCCTGAAAGATACTTTGAAGCTACATCTCATATTGTTGGTAATAAACCTGAATTGTATCAACTTAGGGTTCTTGAGGATCCTGTACAGTGGGGTAATTATTGGCGATATAAGGTACAGCTTTTCTCTGGTGATGATACTTTATGGATACCAGCTGAAGATCTTGCTGCTAATACTATGTGGTCAGAGCTGTTTGGTTTGGTAGAACAGGAACTCTCTAAGAGAGGTACCAGTGTTCATCACACTGCTCCTTACCAGATGGAGAATGTTCTTTCTATGATTCGTAAGAATTATAATGTTCCTGGTAATATGATTTCTAAAGGTAAGAATAAACCTCTTGCTTTTGCATTTATAGATCAGAACGGAAAGACACAGACTCGCTGGATTGATAAATTAGGCTGGGACTTTTATGTTCAGTTTGAACGTGATAAAGCTCGTCTACTTGGTTATGGTAAATCCAACAAGTTAACTGATGGTACTTATGGTCATACTGGAGAATCTGGTAATACTATTCGTTCGGGATTTGGCTTATATGAGCAGATGGAATATGGTAATATTCTTTCCTATAATTCATTTAGTCTGGATATGTTAACAGATTTTGCTATGGATATGTCTTATGGCAAAATTCCTGAGGATAGCAGAGAGTTTATTATATCTACTGGTGAATATGGTGCGTATCAGTTTCATAAGGATGCCGTTAACAAAGCTAATGCAATAACTTACCTTAATGCTAATGTAAACATTAAGACTGAAGGTGGGAAGCTTACATTAGATGAAGGACAATTCCTTAACTATGTAGCTGTTAATGGTATTGAGTTTAAACTTACTATTGATCCTATGAAGGATGGTTATCCTAATACGCTTAGGCATCCTGATGGAGGATTAGCAAGTTCATATATTTATGAAATATTTGATGTTGGAACTACTAATGGTAATTCTAATATATCAAAGGTTAGTGTTAAAGAGGAAGAAGAATTTTTTGGATATATTCCAGGATTGAGGGATCCATTCACTCCATATAATAAAAGGACAGAGCCCAGAATGATGGCTACTTCGGTAGACGGATATTCTGTGTATAAAGGCTTCATAGGTGGTGTTAAAATTACCAATATGAAGAAAACTGCCCGCATTATTCCATCTATTCTTCGTTAATTAAAAAATGTTGATGAGCTTATGGGGTACTGGGATATTTCTCAATACCCCCAGCTTATTGACTTAAAAAGGCAATAAATTACAGTTTTTATGGAAGCAAAGAATACAATTACAAGAGAAGAAGCGTTTAAGAAGGGTTATTTACAGAACAAAAAGGTTTATTTAAGACCAGTAGCTAGAGGAGGAAAAATGATAAATTCTCCATTACATGCAGCATACTTCCAGATTGAAGGTGCAAACAACTGGTTTCAATTACCTAAGAATCCTCAAACTGGTGAGTTGGTTAATCCATTCTCCGGTGCTGAAGAAAAGGAATTTTTTGAAGGAGTACTAGATTTAGATCTTAATGTTTATAAAAAGAAGGATAACTTCTGGCATAAGTTTTTTGTTAAAGTTGTAAAGGATTTTAACCTTATGCATGAAGGATATGTATTTGATCTTTCTGATCCTTTAGAAAATTTAAAGTGGAGGGTTACAAAGCTACAGAGTTTTGTGGCTC
>Ga0315547_1001516_pt1 | contig 18151 bp, 15 predicted proteins | sample SalMarSW160240MG_2_FD_202542 | JGI IMG/M metagenome (GOLD analysis project Ga0315547, IMG submission 202542) | Salt marsh sediment microbial communities from the Plum Island Ecosystem LTER, Massachusetts, United States - Salt Marsh Sediment SW1601-240 ...
TAGAATTCGTCTTTGATGATAATTCGGGGGGCCAGTTTAATCTGCTCTTTTTTGAGTTCCTCAATTCCTTCTTTGAGAAAAGATCCGACCAGAAACATCAATTTTCTTCCTTCCCGTAGGGAGACTACCCCCTTGTCTATGCACACCACAGGCCAAATCTCAGCACCTGTCAATCTGTTTGGAGGGCTATGGTGGAGAATGCTTTTTTGACGGACAAGAGGACAAACAATTCAAGGATAATTAAAAAGAGCAGAGCCTCAAAGCGGAACGGCTCGACTGCCTTCCGGACGGCAAGATGCGTTACAGGCTTTCATCCGCAAATACCTGTTATTCCCAAGGAGGCCGCTCAAGCATTTAACTTAACAAAAGAGAGCTATTAGTCAAACCTCACTCAAACCTCGTGAGGCTTTTTGACACCTATCACTTTTCAGTTAAGATGACCGTGAGCTATGAAAATCTTTTAAAAAGGATAGCCAAGATGGCCAAGACATCAATGAATTCAGAGGAGGATTCAGCCAAGTTTCGATACTATGTTCTAGGTTGGATAGCCGGCATTATTTTCTTAGCGCTGGACAAGGTCGATTTGTGAAGACGAAACTCGAGAACGAACGCTTCTTTAAATGGAGCGAGAGAGGAGATACATGGAGATGGAACTAAAAGGCAAAACTACCATTGTTACCGGCTCCGGGAGGGGCATAGGACGTGCTCTGGCCCTCGAGTTTTCTCGAGAGGGGGCCAATGTTGTTTGTTGTGCACGGAGTGAGAAAGAGATTCGTGAAACGGTTGCATTAATCGAGAAAGAAGGAGGGCATGGTATAGCTATTCAAACGGACGTTACCCAAAAAGAACAGGTAGCAAAGATGATTAACGAAGTATGGGGACGATTCGGACAGATCGATATTTTGTTCAATAATGCGGGAAGTTTTCAGGCAATTGGCGGGGTATGGGAAGTCGATCCTGAACTTTGGTGGTATGACGTTACGGTAAATCTCCGGGGTGCAATGTTGTGTTGTCAAGCGGTTCTGCTGCACATGATGGAGAGGAATGAGGGCGTCATCATTAACATGAGCGGGGGTGGTTTCGCCGGTCCATTCCCGGGTGGCTCTGGCTATGCCTGTTCGAAGGCTGCATTAATGCGCCTCACCGACAGCCTTGCCAAAGAACTTGAGCGAGTAGGTTCCTCAGTTGTTGTCTTCGGTATAGGGCCGGGTCTAGTAAGAACCAAGATGACAGAGTATCAGGTAGAGACACCTGAGGGCCGCAAATGGATACCGTTCGTCAAAGAAAGGTTTGATCAAAGGCAAGACCGACCCCCTGAAGACTGTGCGAAGGCCACGGTTGAACTTATTCGCATTGCTCGTCCGGACCTTAACGGGCGCATCTTCGACGTAGAAACGGATTTTACCAAAGTTGCCAAACGTGCCTCGGAAATGAAAGAGAGGGATCTTTTTGTAATACGATTCAGGTCGTGGGATAAATAATGATTCGCGGTGTTAATTCGACTTTTACCCACTGGGAATTTTTGGCCTTTGAAACATAGTCCTAGTCTACAACAAAAGACGCAAAATTAGCCAAAATTAAGAGGCTCTAATCTTTTCAATGAAGAAAGAAGAAAATATCGTTGTGATAAGTTTTGATCTTTTGGGTTCTCTTTGTGTCTAAAACGCCAATTTATAAGGGGCTAAGAGGTGAACAATGAGAAAAGCAAAACAAACTGAACAAAGAGAAATAGGAAGGGTTAAGCTAAGTAATACCCGGGAGCTTGTTGCTTCTATCGTAGATAATGAGAAGTTAGACCTAAGAATATTTGTTAAGACCGATAGCTATACAGGGGCGACAAAGAGGGGAGTAAGATTTTATCTATTTGATAATAATTGGACTGAGTTTAAGGAATTAATGGAGAAGGTAGATAGAGAATACCAGGAACTTGCTTGAGGACTAGTCCATAGGGGGGAGGCAGTGAAGGGAGAGCAACCAGACAAATAAGTATACCTCACACGCAGGATATAACATATTTTCAAAACTCAAGGGGGAATGGTCAAGGAAAAGACTGTTGCCCGTGTATACCCAGTAAGGGAAAAAACGCTAGAGGAGTTTACTAAACGACGGGCAAAAATTAGGAGATGAAAGATGTCGAGTAGATATGATTTAACAAGAACGCGCGGCGGCAAAGATGATATGACGATCGAAGATGTGTTAAAGGATAACTGCGATGCACTCCGAAGAGGGGATAAGGTAGATATTAAATTGCTTCGAGTTTCCCCCTGGCAGGGTAAGAATCAAGTGGATATCCAATCAAATTGTGCTGATTTTCTCGACCGAAAAGAGCATACATTCTCACCAGCCCCTATCAGGGCTGCAGTGAGGGTCCTTCACAGTATGGATTCCGAGGACTCTTTGAGATCAAGGTCTCCCGAGACATACTTTCCATCCAGCCTTGTATCGAGCGAAAGGATTCAACTTCAAAGCTATCACTTAGTGGCGAGTTCTCATCGGCTCGGTTGGGCGATGTCAAGCCTCTGTGGAAGCGTGTTCTGGCAAATCCCGTTCCTCTGTTTAAGACAGTAAGAGATGAACCTCTTTTGGCTGTCTTTGACGAGAAGGGATTCTTCCTATCTCACGAAGCGCAACAGATATACAACCGAGTTAAATCTCTACCCCATATATATGCTGCAAGGCTTGAGTCAGGAAATGCTTATTACTTTGGCATTTCCAACTAACCCGGTGGCAGATGGAAACGTTCTCATGCCTATCATCTTGGTGGATTAGCGTATGAAATTCTCAAGACAAAGCGGGATGATAACCAGGACCGCAGTCACTGGGTTCGCGCATGGTTTGAACCTTTGGGACCCAAACGTTGTGGTTCTTACTACGTTATTCGAATGAAGGAAAGAGTCATTATATCTTTTTTTGCACCCCGGTCCCACGCATCAAAGGCCGAACTTGAAAAGGCCGAATGTCTTTTAATAGACGTAGCGAGACAAAGAGGACCGATCGTTCTCAATAAGAGAGGCTAATTGTGGTAGAGTAATCCCAGAATGGATGAGATGAGCTTGAACAACAGAATATTATACGCCACATTACCGACCGGGCACACTTAGGATAAGGCGAAATCATACCGCTATTGGAATCGGGATAAATCAAGATTTTACGCTAATTCACAAGAGAAAACGCTTTCATAGAGGGGTCAAAATCAATGATTGGGGGATCCCAGTCAAGCTGTGTCACCTGGGTAAATTCAGAGTGTCCATATCAAGAGAATTGTATCAAGCCAGTTACGGGATAGAGGAGTTTTTTAGCAAAGCTGGCTTTTGAGTAGTAGGACAGAGTTAAGATATGAAAGAATATGAAATTGAAGGAAGAGCGAAATGGAAAGTTTAGGAACTGGGCTTATGGTGCTTGGGGTCTTTGGGTTCTTGGTATCGCTGGTGGCTCTAATAGTAGCGTTGGTGAGGAAAAAGAAAAAGAAACTGTGGCTTCTGAGTTTCGTAGCTTTTCTTGCTCTTGCCATTATCGGAGGAGGCATATTATCAGATACAGAGTCGGGTGATAAGACTAAGAAACCTTCTACAGCAGTTAAACCAGAAAAAACCGTATTAGAAAAAGTTGTAGAAGTTAGAATTTGCTCTAGAGATGGAGTTAATATAAGAGTTGGTCCCGCAATTAATTACGAGAAAGACCGTCGTGGGCCACTAAAAAAGGGAGAAAGGATTTACATACTGCAAGATGAACGTGATTGGGTTAGATTTAGACTCACCAAAAAAAACTCCGGCTGGAGTGGCTGGGGTATGACATTTTTATTTTGCAGAAAGGGTGACATAATTACTTTGCATTGACATTCTATTGGTCTTTCCTTGACACCTCAGCTCCTTCTGGCTACCCTAGATTGGGGGACGGTCCCACCGCGAGAGACACTTTTTTTCTCCAGTCTTGTCTAAGTTAGAGGAGATGATGCGAAATAACCTGCCAGTCGATCAAGATACTCCCCTGATAAGGAGATTTCAAGAAGGTGATGGTTCTGCATTTGAGGAGCTATTTATCACGTATCAGTCAAAGGTCTTCAACACAGCCTATCGGATGCTGGGTAACTATGAAGACGCTCGCGATATGGCACAGGACGTCTTCATTCGGGCTCATAAGTCTCTTCGGAGATTTCGCGGAGACTCCAGATTCTACACTTGGCTGTACCGCATAACTGTGAACTCATGTATAAACAAACTGAAATCCCAAAAGACTACAGTATCTTTTAGTGATTGTGATGAATCATGGGAACGCACCAAATCACCCTTGAGTTGGTCTCCCAACCGTGGGCCAATTAAGAGGCTCGAGGAGAAAGAGCTGCAACGGCATGTTCAGAATGGAATAAACTCACTGCCAGGTAGATATCGCTCCGTAATCGTCCTAAGAGATATTCAGGGTTTGCGCTACCAGGAGATTGCCGAGGTCTTGGGCTGCTCACTGGAGGCGGTAAGATCGTCTCTTTACCGGGCAAGACAGGAGCTCAGGAGGGAACTCAAGGGCATTATGCCTCTCATCATGAATGGAGGGAAGAAGTAGAACAATGAAATGCGAAGATGTTCAACGTCTGTTCTCGGTTTATGTGGATAACCAACTTGATCCCAAAGAGAGCAAGCTTGTGAAGGAGCATTTGAGCGATTGTCCGACTTGCCAGGAAGAGTGGCGTGAATTCAACCGAGCCGTCGAGATCACCCGTTCCCTACCTGAGATCGAACCTCCTTCGGATCTCTTTCAACGGGTAAAGGAAGGAATATCTCCCTTCTCGAAGACAAAGAGGCTCTTGACAAGGATTGCTCGTCCTCTCTCGTTCAGGGTGCCAGCGTGGGGCTTGGCCGCCGTCGTCTTGCTGGTGGCCCTGTATCTTGTTCGTATCATTCCATCTCCACAGGAGAGGATTAAGGTAATGACAGGAGGAATTCCCTCCTTAAGCACAGAGAATGAGGGAGCCAGAGTTACTGCAGGAAAGAAAAGAACTCCAGGGAAAGCTCCCTCATTAGACGTGATACCGCACAAAGAGGAACTACCGGGAAAAGAACGGGAAGAGCCAATGCGAACAGCAGGAGAGCCCGAGGAAGGAGATCGCCTTGCACCCGGGCAGCCACCGCGGGCTCCATTACCCAAAGCAGATGATCGGGACGGTGCACTATCTTTTCGCTCAGTATCCCGCATGAAGCAGACAAACATGAGTATTGCAGGACCAGTAATGACTCGCGAAATCTTGAAGATGGTCGAGCCCGAGTACCCCAACTGGGCGAAGAAACGAGAAGTTGAGGGGACGGTAGAAGTGATGTGTGTGGTTCTCCCCTCTGGAGAGGTTGGCACGACAGTGACTTGGCTCACGTCTGAGTGGTCTGAGCTGGACCAATCTGTGGTTCAAGCCATAGGAGAGTGGAGATTTGAGCCGATTACAGGCGAGGAACTACAGGCAGGGATAGTGAGAATCGCCTTTGATTTTTCAGAAGAATGATTCTGGCTCTAGTTGGTGCTCACCTTTCGCCAACCACCCGTCTTCTGCCTTTCACCTTGTCTGGTAGTCCCCCTCCTCTTGAGAAAGTCGACAGTCTTCTCACGAGTCCTATCGGACCCACTTACCGTTAGGTGCACATGGCAAAGCAACAGTGGGAAAGATCTGACACTTTTTCTCATCCTGATTGTCCAAGAACTTGGGAGTGAATGAAAGTGAAAGCAAGTGAGAATTATGAAAAAGGTGGTAGGCAGCGTAATAGCTGCGTTCCTTGTGATGTTCTCCTTCGATGTGGGAGTAGTGATGAAGGACTACCGTCAGCGAACTCCATCTTGTTCATCCCCCAACGCACGTCGTCGGGGAAATCCCTAAGAAAGCAGCCGTCTCTCACTGAGGTGATTGTCTACCGTTGTTGAGTAGAAGATGAGGAGGTACCTATGCGAACGATCAGTAAATGCGTGGTTCTGGGTTTGATCGTAGCCTTTTTCGTGGTTGAGGTTGGTGAGGCTTCCAACATGAGAGAGGCTGATGAGTTATTTGACAAAGGCACATTCCAGGAAGCCCTGGAGGTCTACGAGTCGATATTCAAAGAAAGCACCGATGATGATGCAAGATGGAGAGCTTTCTTTAGAGTCTGCGAGTCCTTGGCCCACCTTTTTCGTTATGGAGAAGCAGGACAAAAGCTGATTTCGACCCCAGTTCCTCTCGACATGCCCTATCGTGTACGCATTCTGATTCTCAAAGCCGAAATACTCAGAAACTTCCTGACCCAGTATTCGTACCATCAAAGAAAAGATGTGATCGAGGAAGAAGAAAAGGATATCTTTCGACTAACTCCTGATGAGATACAGGCTGACATCATGAGGTCGTATGTCGAACTCTGGAAACTCCGAGAAGAACTCCTCGAGATGGATCTACGAGAAGAGGGATATTTTCTAGACATAGAAGATACCGATTTTGGCATGTATCCGACGTTGTATGACTACCTGATTCTGAGCTGGACAGACTTCCTATTAACTCAAGAGACTAGACGTCTGGGGGGAAAGGCTATTCGGCCAGACGCAGAGCTACTTTTGGCTGAGAGGGTTGAGCGTCTTGTCCACCTAGAAGACCCCCCGGCACTACTGGCTGCACAGCTGATGGAGGAGGCAAGTTACGAGAAACGAAGGAACCGACTTGAGGCGACTGAACGGTGGAAGATTAGACGGCTGTTGCTTCCTTTGAAGCACTACGGTCTATTCGACCTCAAGGCACTCGTAGACGACAGGACCGTACAGGATACGAAAGACTTAATCGAGGTTAGGAATCGCGCCAAGGAAATACTTCTGGGGTGGATGGAGAGTTTCAAGACCAAGGAGTCTAAGGCAGAAGCTGGCTATGAAATAGCATTGATACTGAATGCAGAGAATAGACCGGTCGAGGTGGTGAGATTATGCGAGAGAGTGGAGGGGGATTTCCCTGGCACTCATGCAAGTCGTCATGCTAAGACTCTTCGTTCACAGATCCAGATGCCTGCCCTTTACCTAAGAGCAAGAACCGTCCTGCCACCAGCTCGGGGAGCATTCACTATCACGACCCGAAATCTTGAGCGCGTCCATTTTCGCCTCTACCCCATTGAGCCTGATAGACTCAAAGATGAGTATCTTCTCTCCAACAACGGCTTCAGGGGTTGGTCTAGTACTCTTAGCTCTCCCAGGGAGTCCTGGCTCAAGGAATACTTACCAGGAAAACGTCCCTACAAGGAATGGAGTGCAAGAATCAAAGACAGGATTGATTATAGAGGGTTCTCAGGGACGATCGATCCTCCGGCGCTAGAAACAGGCATCTATTTGGCCTTAGCTTCTGCGGATAGATCTTTCGAGATGGGAACGTCACTTATGTCAGCCTGTTTTCTCAACGTGACTGATCTTGTTCTTGTGGGAACCGGAGGTTTCTCCACCAGGGCCAACGATGCGTACTACGATTTCATAGACAGGGGAGGTCCAGGCACAATTGATGATAGCGGCTTTCGTTTCTATGTCCTTAATGCCAAGACGGGGGAGCCCGTGGAGAGGTGTGAACTCGATGTCTATACCTATCTATCCCAGCAGTCAAGAAGAGAGTTTTTCTACCTTACCACCGACAAAGAAGGTTCTGCAGAGCTTTCCTTACCGGTCGCGATTTCACCTCGTGCGAGCAATCACTACTACACTGACCCCCTTGCCACATTTGAAGACTCCTTTTCCTATTGGAGGCAGCATCAGAACTTAAGTTATCGCCCGCCAAGTCCAATAGTGCTCTTTCTTGAGACAGATAGGCCAATATACCGACCCGGGCACACAGTGCAGGCAAAGGTCGTCGCAGTCTGGAGGAGACCCCAAGGATTCAGGACTCTGACTAGTGGAAAGACTGTTAGATTCTACGCTACTGACCCCAATGGAAAGGAGTTCTTCAGTGAAGAGGTAGAGCTCAATGATTTTGGGAGCGCGAGCACAAGTTTTGAAATCCCTCACGGAAGGCTCCTTGGTAGATACACCCTCCACGCTGGATGTACGGACGGTCGCTTCCACAATCATGAATCTGTTTCTTTTTCGGTCGAGGAGTACAAAAGGCCTGAGTTTGAGATCATGCTGGAGCCGGCGAAAGAACCCTGGAAGTACAACGTGCCTGTTGAGATTAAGGGGAAGGCCACATACTACTTCGGAGGACCTGTTCCCAATGCCCCAATCGAATACCGCATAAAACGTCAGACCTACATCCCATACTATTTCCGTCACTGGTTTGGGGGGTACTATCCTGATGGGGGACAAGAGATAGCCACAGGGGAGCTACAAACTGACTCGGAAGGAAACTTCCTTGTTCCCTTCACTCCCACCGCATCCCCTCAAAGATATGGCAATATCCCTGACATTGCACAGTTCTTGGTCGAGGTTGAAGGCCGCGATTCTGGAGGAAGAACTATTGAGACAGAGCAGTCCTACAAAGCAGGAAAGAGTGCTATCTATTTTGTTCTTGAACCAAAGAAGGGCTTCTACTTGGAGAAGGAACCAATAGAGATTGAATCAAAACGGCTCACCATAAACGATACCTCGGCACCCGGCACAAGTGGTTACCAGGTCTTTCATCTTGTGGATGCTCCCACCAAGTCGCTCACCCAGATAGGATACGGGAATTACGGAGGGTACTGGCGCTGGGTACCCCCCTTAGACGTTCAGTTGAAGGGTACTCCTAACGGTGAACTGGTTGCCGAGGGAACAATTGTGCATGATAAAGATGGCAAGGGGATAATAGAGCTTTCGCCTCTGCCACAGGGAGCCTACAGGATTGTCCAAAAATCCAAAGATAGGTGGGGTGATGAGGTAACGCAGAACAAGATCTTCGTGGTAGCCAAAAACACTAAGGAAGCTGTACCTCTGAATGCTGTCTCTGTGACGCTTGTAGAAAGAGACGAGTACAGAGTAGGAGACCTGGCCAGATTTGTTATCGGTTCCGGTTTAGCTGACGGCATTTATCACGTTGAGCTATGGGCGGGAGAGCATTTCCTAGAGCATAAGCTCATCGAGAGCGACAAGCCAGTGAGACTGATCGAAGTTCCTATAACAGAGAGAATGAAAGGCGGTTTCAGCTTGCGTTGGTTTGGGGTGAAGGATCTCGGTATTCACTATGGGCAGATCGCGGTTTCGGTTCCCTGGAAAGAGAAAAGATTGTCTGTCAGTCTTAGACCGTTCAACAAAGAACTAAAACCTGGTCAAGAAGTCACCTGGGGAGTAGAGCTCAAGGATGCAAAAGGCCTGCCCGTGGAAGGCGAGGTTCTTACCCTGATGTATGATCGCTCTCTCGAGTATTACATAACGAGCGAGAATCCTTGGTTGGATAGCCTTTATGCTTTGCGCACGACACCCATCTCTTGGAGTCAATCGGTATTCGAGCCATACGTGTATCCTGTACCGATCACACAGGGCCTACTTGCGAGATTACTTAAGGCTTTTCGCGAGCCGCCAGAAGAACCGAGGCTTCCGGGCCTTCGGTCGTGGAGAACCTGGGCAAGCGGGGGCTACTACGGCCCCAGACGAGGACTATTGAAAGAAGGGGTAATGAGGGCAACCGCTGCGAGAGAAGCACCCTCATCAAAAAGTGAAGCAGCTGACCGACTAGGGCCGGATATTCGAAAGGAGAAGGGGGAGAGGCTAGATTTCAACTACGAAGAAGCTGCAAAAGGAGTAAAAACGAGAAAAGAGTTTGCCGATACCGCTTTCTTCAAACCGCATATTGTCACCGGAAGAAACGGCAGAGGACGATTTAGCTTTGCCGTTCCCGAGCAGCTCGCGAGCTGGAGAATCAAGCTATTTGCCTTCAACCAGGATGTAGAAGAAGGTGCTTTGATTGAAGAAGCGCTCACCAGGAAAGAGCTCATGGTGCGAGCAGATCTCCCACGGTTCTTTCGGGAGAAAGACAAAGGCACAGTAACTGCTATCGTCCACAATGAGTCAGAGAGGACAATTGAAGGCGAGTTGTTCATGGACATAACCGAAGATGGTGAATCAGTTCACCAAAAGCTGAAACTTCAAGACAGCAGAAAGCGTTTTACTCTAGAGGCTCACAGCTTGGAGACCTTTAGCTGGATGATAGAAATACCCCAAGGGGTAACTAGCTACAAGGTTCGGGTAGCAGCAGTGACGGATGAACTCTCTGACGCGGAGGAAAGAGAGCTCCCTATTCTTCCTTCAAGACAAAGGCTTATAGAATCCGCATTCATTGCGCTTCATGGAAGCGAATCGAAAGTACTAGAGATTCTGCTCAAAGAAGACCCCACGAGGATCAATGAATCCATGGTGCTTCAGATTGAGCCTCAGCTTGCTCTTAGCATCTTGAACACCATCCCGTTCCTGGTCGAGTACCCTTACCAGTGCGTTGAACAGATACTCAATAAGTATGTTCCTCTAAGCATCATGAATGAGCTTTACAAAAAGTATCCCGCTATCCAAAGAGCAGTAAGCAAGATTCCCCGCCGCAGGACTCCGACGCCACCCTGGGAAATAGACGCTCCTCAGCGGCTTATCATATTGATGGAGACACCCTGGGTATGGCAGTCGGAAGGCCGACCAACCATATGGCCCATTATCGACCTCCTCGATCCGGAGGTCGTCAAGGCGCAGAAGGAAATAACCTTCAATAAACTGAAGTCTGCCCAACTTCCAAATGGTGCCTTTCCCTGGTGGCCAGGAGGAAAGGCCGACCCCTACATGACCCTCTACGTTCTCTCAGGCTTGGCTGAAGCTCGCCGCTATGGGGTTGAAGTACCAGAAAATATGATACGAAGAGCCCTCGAGTATGTGAATAAGAAGATTCCTCTGATGCTGGAAGCGGAAGAAAGAAACCTTGCCACTGTCTCCTTTGCAGCTTACGTGGTGACCTCTTACTCGCCTGAAGAATTCGCTGAGGCAAGAGCCGGGTTTGAAGCAGCACGAGCCTGGGTAGTCTTCTTGGAGCGGCACGTGTATGCGCTCACCCCATTAGGGAAAGCGTATCTCGCGTACACGTATCTTCACTTGGGAAACAACGAGAAAGCAGAAAGTATGCTTGATGTCGCGATGGATGGGGCACGGGAGGACGACATAGCTGGTGTCTATTGGACGCCGGAGAGATACTCCTGGGTGTGGTATTCGGATACTGTCGAGAAACATGCCTTTTTCTTGCGTACTCTGCAGGAGCTACGTCCTCAAGATAAGCGTATCCCTGGAATGGTCCAGTGGCTTCTCTTTAGCCGAAAGGGTACGGTCTGGAAATCTACCAAGTCCTCGGTTGCAGCTGTCTATGCCCTTCTTGATTATTTGAATCAGCGAGGGGCTCTCGCGAGTGATGAGCTATTCAAGGTGAAATGGGGCAAGGACACGTACTCCCAGGTGGTGAGAGCAGATGATTGGCTGGATGATCCCATTCGCTGGCAGAAAAGGGGTTTTGAGATTACATCCGAGGAGAGCAGTGCAGAAATCGAGAAACAAGGCCCTGGCGTTGCCTTTGCGAGTCTTACCTGGGTATACTCAACTGATCAGTTGCCTGAAGAATCTGGCCCCGGAATGTTGAGACTTCAGCGTAGGTTCTACCGAAGGAAAAAAGAGGGAGATAGCTACCACCTAAAACCAATAGAATCCGGGGAGAAAGTCTCGGTTGGAGATCAAATAGAGATTCAGCTCAAGATCAATACTCGAAGTCAATTTGAGTATATGCATCTGAAAGATCCCAAAGCTGCTGGTTTTGAAGCTGAGACGCTTTTGAGTGGTTGGAAGTATGATCCCCTCTGGTTCTATGAGGAGCAGCGCGATTCGCTCACTAATTTCTTCATGAGCTGGCTTCCCCATGGTGAGTACATCCTGCGCTATAGACTCAAACCCACAAAGCCCGGAGTCTACCGCATAGGCGCTGCTACGTTGCAGTCGATGTATTCTCCAGATATGAGTGCCCACAGCGCTGGATTTGTTATTGAAGTGGTGGAATAGGGAACTGATACGCTTGCAAGGTTTTGACTCCGGACAGCTGCATTCGCCATGAGCTATGCCAAGGGATGTAGCTGAGTACCAGTCGGATCACAACCCCCTTCCTGACCTGGTTTTGTGGCTCCCCGCAGCCGACATAATACGAAACCGTTCGAGATCATTATCAAAGGTCATGTAATCAAGATATCTAGCAACGGAAGACTACCTCAGAAGACTACTGCCTAGAGGCGATTCATTCAGGCGAGTTCTTTCTATACCATACGTGAGCTTGACTTCCATGAGTGAAAACGTAGACTAGACAGTGATCTTTGAAAGTGTCTTGATGAGGAAAACTAGGCTATGTCACTTTCCTGGCATGGTCCTGTGACGTTTGCTGGGTAGCGCCAGCAGCAAGAGTTCTTTAAAAGAGCAACACAAGATCTTGAGGAGGTGTGATCGTGGCTTCGGAAAGAGGAACAAAAGCTACAACGAGGATGTAACACTTGCAGGTACTCTCGATCTTCCTGCAGGCGAAGGTCCATTTCCTGCCTTGATAACCATTCACGGCTCACCACCACTCACACGGAACGACAGGTATAATCTCTACATGAGTGATTTCTTTCTGCAGCACGGCTTTGCGGTACTGAGATATGATAAGAGGGGGGCAGGCGAGTCTACTGGAACCTACGTCAATCCGGGTGATTGGAATCTTGTCGGTGGTGCTTCTCGGTTCGCTGAGGTTAGTACGGCTAAGTTCAATGATTTGGCCAACGATGTAATCGCTGGCGTTGAGTACTTGAAGACTCTTGACTACATTGACCCCGATATGATTGGCGTGATAGGCTTTAGCCAGGGAGGCTGGATTGCTCCGCATGCTGCTTCAAAATCAGACAGTGTTGCGTTTTCTGTTGCCCTATCAGGTACCACTGCCACCATAGGGCAGGAGATGTACTACAGCGATCTGGTTGAGCATGGAGAAACAGATATCTCCCTGGAGGAGGCGTCGAACATGGCGCGTGATGTGTTCAAAGGAGCACATGGGTGTGACCCCTTACTTCTCCTGGAAGCAATCAACGTTCCCTGCTTGTGGATAGTTGGCGGTCAGGACCGAAGCATTCCAGTGCCGCTCACCATCGAGATCATAGATTCCCTGGTTGCCGATCAAGGCAAAGACTTCAGTTATGTCTACTACCCGAACATGCACCATGGCTGGAAGGATGTGGACACCGGTGGGCTCTACCCCGTTCTGAATGATGCCCTGGAGTGGCTGAAGGAGAAGTTCCCGGGAAGAATCCATTAGCTGAATGGCTTCTTATGCGTTCTCATACCTGTGGTGTTCTGACCGGACAGGACAATATAAGTTCCGTTCTTTGAGAGGAGTGCTGTTGCCCGGAGTCCATGGTAGTCATTAGCAGTTCCATTGAGTGAGTACACCATGTTGCAGGAAGGTTAGAAGAGACAGGCAACCGAGGTGACAAATCCACAGTATGTGCCCGAGAGGGTCGGCTATCAGTACTTAGAAATCCAGCTATGATAACTTCCGGGGCCCAACGAAGCCAAATCCCGACACTTGTCAAACTGTTTGAAAGGCTACAGTGTACGAAACTCTTCCTTGTACTTCGTCACCGCTAAGAAAGCTTCGAGCAACTTCTTGCTCCGGGGGACGGACGATGTTCGAACCTTTTGCGAAGATTCGGGAGAAGAATCAGAGATCCCAATCTATGCTATTCCCCTGCTACACGGCTAACAACGGCCAAATCTCAGCACTTGTCAATCTGGTTGGAGGGCTCTGGTGGAGAGATTGTGTGTAGGCAAGCTTATTAGTCTGGCGGGGTCTGCCCTCACGTTTCTTCCTGAGGTCGTTCCAGTGCGATCGGGGGCAAAACAGCTCAACCCTGCTTCTATACTACTATCAGGCGGATTTTCCGACCCATAACCTTCTCAAGGATGTGTCCGCCCAAGTGGCTCTCAGCCCGATGAAGATACCGCCTGCCCCAATGGTTACTCCCAGCTTGTTTCTTCCCAGGGCGCCCTTGACAGCAATTGCGGCATCCGACGACAAGAGAGGGAAAAGAAAGCCGGGAAAAGAAGTTCTCTTGCTCTGGTTAGAATCCAATTTGACCTCTTCCTTTGCCTCAGATTTTGTAGTACTATGATAGCCATTCGCCGATCCCGGGAAAATGCTAACTCGGGCAAACCAAGAAATAAGAAAGGAGCTCAGAATAAAGATTGAAAGGAATCATATCGGTCTCTATTTTACGCCGTTCCTGGTAGATATGCGTATGGGCAGCATAATGATAGCTGTTTCCCTCCTCGCCATATCCTTAGGTGTATCGTCTCTTACCCTGGGAGCACTCGGGTTTACCTCAGGACTCGCCTACGTATCTCTTTGTTTTTTGTTTGGGAGATTATCTGAGAGGTGGCACCGAAAAGACTTGATGATGCTGGGATCCTCTCTATGGATTGCAGCTTCTCTTCTTCTATGTTTTTCCTCCCGGATCTATCAACTTTATCTATCCATGTTATTACTAGGAATTGGGGGAGCTATGTTCTGGCCAGTTTTGGAGGTCTGGATTGCGGAAAGGGAGAGCAAAAGATCTCTCGTCAAGAGAATGGCATCGTTCAGCATTTCTTGGAGTGCGGGACTCACCGCAGGTCCCCTCGCAGGAGGGATTCTATTTGGAATTAACTCTAAGCTCCCTTTCTACCTTGCTCTCCTCATAAGTACATTTATATTCTTTTTACTCTGGAAAACTGCAAGGGTGGACTCTTCCACCAGGAGCAAAGCTCCTACTCACAAAACTCTCTTTTCGAAAGGTGCTCGGGATGACTCCTCTGTGTATATTAGAATCTCTCGAGTGCTAATTTTGCAGTGTCCCTTTCTGTGGGGGTGATCCGGTATATCTTCCCTAAGTTGGGAACTCAGCTTGAAATTTCTCCCTCAGTTCTAGGACTTTTGATGTTTACCCTTTCTCTTTCACAGACGCTTACCTTTTATGGACTGGGGAGAGTCCATCAGTGGCGCTATCGCGCTCTTCCTCTGATTCTCTTTCAGCTTGTCACTCTTGTGGGTCTTGTTGCAGTCTTTACGACCGGTTCCCTTCCCCTGTTATTTCTCGCTTTTGTCTTTGTCGGAGTGGGCAGAGGAATGACCAATTTCTCCAGCCTCTTCTACAGTGTCAACATCACCTCTCAAAGAGGTCCCAGTGCTGCAATTCACGAAACCGTGCTCGGGAGCGGATTTCTCCTAGGTCCCCTAATAGGAGGAGCAGTAGCCCAGAAGTTTTCACTTAAAGCTCCCTATCTGGCAGCCGCTGCAGTAGTAGTACTGGTGGGGATACTCATCCAGATCTTGATCAAAAGATATTATCTTTCCCTGAACAAGGTAGCTACCCGATAGAGGGCTTAATCTCATCTTACCAGATTGAGAGACTTACCCCTTAGCCAAAGGATTCTGTTAATGTACGCTCAAGAGATAGAATTTGGCCGAGATTAGCCGAACCTGATTGTCAACTCATAGCGAAATTCCGTTGAGAAATGATCTACTTTGCCATGCTTTGGCCCTGCCCACATAAGTCAATGTTACCTCCTTATGTTGTGATCACAATATGATATGTGAGTTTGACCCGGTGAATCTGGCAGTCAGGATCTAGGTTGGTGGCTTGAACCAAATATAAATGCAATGATAATGAAAATTGCTTTCCTCAACCTCCAATCTCCTCAAATTCACCCCTCTATGCTCCTATTTCAACCCCCGCGGACACCATTTTCACCCATTTTTCAGAACAACGCCATAGAAGACCAAGGCACACCTCGCAAAAAAGCCCTCAAAACAGAGCTATTTTGACATTATATCTCCAAGAATTGACAAGACCAAAAACTGCTATATGTTAACAACTACACGTAAAGAGGAGGGGAGTTATAGATACCGAAAGTTATCAATTCAGGTTAGGGAATTTTGAATGTGTTTCCATCAGCGATGGTAGCCATGATTATCCGCTTCAAGACTTTTTTGCCAACGTGCCAAAAGAGCAAATTGAAGAGCTCCTTCGTCAACGCAACCTCCCAACAGATCATATCACGACACCGTACACTTATTTGTTTGTCGACACCGGAGAGCATCGAGTGCTCGTGGACATGGGAGCGGGTAATTTGTTCCCAACCACAGGTAGGCTGGTACAAAACATGAAGGCAGCAGGCATTGAACCTGCGGAGATTGATACGGTAATTATCACACACGCCCATCCAGATCATATTGGTGGCACCCTTGATGACGAGGGCAATCCGGTCTTCCCCAGCGCTCGCTACTATATCTGGAAAGACGAATGGGATTTCTGGTTCTCAAAGACCGCATTCGTGAAAACTCCCGAGATCTTTGTCAAAATAGCCCGTAAGAATCTCGAACCAATTAAAGACCGGGTGAGTCTTCTTCACCATGAATCTGAAATCCTGCCTGGAATCGGTGTGATTGCGGCACCCGGACATACACCGGGTCATATAGTTGTGTCCTTTTCCTCCAGTGATGAGCAACTGCTATACATTGGCGACACAGTGCTTTATCCCCTTCATCTGGAGCATCCGGACTGGATCCCAATCTACGATATCCTACCTGAGAAAGCGGCTGCCAGCAAGCGCCGAATCTTCAACCGCACTGCGGCTGAAAAGGCATGGGTGATTGGACAGCATTTCCCTCCCTTCCCAAGCTTGGGTCATGTGATCAAGAAAGGAGAGGGATGGCAGTGGCAGCCGATTGAGACGACGGGTTAGGGCGTCAATGAAGCCGTTTACAGGCCAAACCAGCCTTCGACTGGCTTCGAAACCCGAAGACTTTAACCGAAAGGGTGGCATCCAGCGATACCAGAAGGGGCAATGAACAAAGCAGACTTGGTAGAGGAAGTAGTCAATCAGACAGGACTAACAAAGAAGGTGTCCAGGGAAGCGGTTGATGCAATAATTTCAGCAATAACCGACTCCCTAGCTGGAGGAGAGAGAGTTACCTTAGTTGGTTTTGGGACTTTTCAGGTCATGGAGAGAAAAGCAAGGAGAGGAGTAAATCCCCAAACGGGAAAAAGCATCCAGATATCGGCAAAGAAGGTCCCCAAATTTAGACCAGGGAAGAGTTTGAGAGAAGCAGTAAGCTAAAAAATACCGATGGTTTTTATTCATTGAGGATTTTTGATTTCTGAAACCCGTTTCTACTCTATAACAAAAGACGCAAAATTAGCCATAATAAAAGACTTTTGTCCCTTAATGAAGGGAATTTTTTTCATCGTTGATAAGTTTTAGCTTTTTCTTTGGGTTCCCTTTGCCTCTAAAAGCACTAATTTATAAAGGGAGTAAGTGGTTTAGCCCTACAAGACGATAGCTTGACCCGGGGGAGGCAAGCAGACAAGTAAACCTCACACGCAGGATATAGCATACCTTGAAAACTCAGGGATAGCCAAGGCTGGTCAGACTGAGAACTTGAGCGAAATGGCGGCAACCAGGGATGCCCGAAAAGGAGGTGATCAGTCATGAAGTATCTTGTTATGGCACGGACGGGTGCGGCGCCGATCCCGCCAGAGAAGGCACCCGACTTGTTCAAGGCAGCTAAGGAGTGGACAAAAACGCGCATTGCAAGTGGCAAACATGACTGCCACTACATGTTTACCCAGGGAGGTGCTGGCTTCAGCATTGTCAATGCGAACTCGCATGAGGAGCTAATGGATGAAATCCTAGACTACCCACTATATCCATTCCTTCATTGGGAGGTCAACGCTCTTTGTGATTCAGATCATAGCTACGAGGCTTTGGTTAAGCTCTGGCAGAAACTAGCCGGCTAGTATCCAAGGTACCTGTTGCGTTATGCTGGATGTTCCAGATGGTAAGTCAAAACGGGTTGCCGCCACATTGCTTGACGCAGGTTGTCCACTTTCCCGTGCTTTGTGCAAATCGTCTGTGGCAATTCCCATATCCGCGAGATGATAGACAAAATCAGGCTAAATCAAGATTTTATGCTGATTAGTAAGAAAAAAGACGTTCATAGAAGCTCATACAAACACTTTCTCAAGACAAGGCGATCTATATAGACTTGGGTAAATTCAAGGCTCTTCTTTCAAGAGAATTTTTTCAAGCCAGTTGTGGGATAGAGGGACCTGAAACATTTCTCTTAGGATGTTCCAGGAAGGTTATAGCACCCGTCTAAAGACTTTTAGATAATTATCTGAACAAGATATAA
>Ga0315547_1001517_pt1 | contig 18132 bp, 18 predicted proteins | sample SalMarSW160240MG_2_FD_202542 | JGI IMG/M metagenome (GOLD analysis project Ga0315547, IMG submission 202542) | Salt marsh sediment microbial communities from the Plum Island Ecosystem LTER, Massachusetts, United States - Salt Marsh Sediment SW1601-240 ...
ACAGGTGAGAAAGTTGGATTCGATGAGAATGGTGATGCTATCAAAAAAGGATACATACTTACAATAAAAGATGGAAAGTATCGAATCTGGGATGAAAAACCGTTCCGATGAAAGGAAGGACGATGGGGAAGACAAGATCCAGGTATGGTCACACGGGCACGATTCTGCGGGTAGATTTATCTACATCTAGGATATGGACTGAATTAACTCAGAATTATGTACCGAAGTTTCTTGGAGGAAGGGGGATCAATCAATGGATTCTGCTTAAAGAGCTACCAGAATGGGTTACACCTTTTGAACCCGCGAATATTCTGTGCTTTGGAGCAGGCACCTTAACGGGTACCACCGTGCCAGGGGCAGCGAGGTTAAATGTGGACTCCAAAAGCGCCATCACTCCTGGAATCGGCTCGGGAAACGCGGGCGGGTGGTTTGCTGCTGAACTTAAGTATGCAGGTTATGATAATATCATAATTCACGGCAAGGCGGACAAACCCGTTTATTTGTGGATAGAGGATGAGAAGATTGTGCTTAAATCAGCACTCGATCTATGGGGTCAAAAAACTACAGAGACAGAGGAACAGATAAAAGACGATCTCGGTAACGATAATGTTCAAATCCTTTGCATTGGTCCAGCCGGCGAAAATTTAGTGAAATCAGCCTGCATAGTGGTAAGTGGAAATCGTGCTGTTGGTAGGTGTGGATTAGGGAGCATTATGGGCTCAAAAAACCTAAAAGCAATAACCGTCAAGGGGACGGGAGCTGTTGAAATAAAAGAACTGAACGAATACAAGGAATTGGTTAAAACTGTTTCGAGGAGAGTGTCTTCTCTTGATGGAGTTAAAGCCAGAGGCAAGATCGGAACTCTCGCAGCTATAAGGGCTTACAACAACATGTCTGCATTTCCCTACAGAAATTATGAAGATGAACATATCTCAGAAGAGCATTTTAAAAAGATATCTCCAGATGTCTTTCAAAGCGATTTTGCTGAACAAAGGCACGGATGTAGCAGCTGCCCGGCTGCGTGCGGGCATTCTTTTCGGGTTGAAAGTGGTCCCTATTCCGGCACTCTATGTCGTAAAGTGGAATTTGTCACCGTATGGGATTTTGGAGGGAAATTAGGAATAGAAGATCCGGCTGCTATCTTGAAAGCTCAAGAGGTTTGCTGGCAACTGGGTTTGGACATTGATACAGCTTCTAGTACAATTGCATGGGCTACCGAATGCTTTCAAAAAAAACTGTTTTCTCTGGAAGACACTGATGGTTTAAGCCTTGAGTGGGGAGCCGCAGATGTCACTATTGAGCTGCTGGATAGAATCGCTTATAGGAAAGGATTTGGGAATATTTTAGCTGAGGGCTCTTTAAGGGCATCTAAAATGATGGGGAGAGGGACGGAGAAGTATGCATTTCACATAAAGGGCCAAGACCTTATTGAACCGCTACGATCTATGAAAGGCTGGGCATTGGGTGTCGTTGTATCAGCAAGGGGTGGTACACATACGAGGGGAGCGCCTGCCACTGAGCCTCGCCAATTATCTAAGGAGGTTAGCCAGAGGCTTTATGGAGTGGAGAGTGCAGGCAATGCAAGTACCTATGAGGGCAAACCTCAAGTGGTGACATACTTCGAATATATTCAATCTATTTTCGATTGTTTGGGTGTTTGTACCTTACTTGGGGAGTGGGCAAATCCTTGTGGTGGCATAACAGCTGAAGAATTAGCTAAATTCTACTCATTGGTTACGGGAAATAAACTGTCAAAGCATGAAATCATGAAGGCTGGAGAAAGGGTCCACAACGTTGAAAAAATGTTCAATGTGTATCACGCTGGTTTTACAAGAACGCATGATTATCCCCCGAGGAGGTTTATGGAGGAGCCAATTAAATCGGGACCACTTGGTGGTGAGGTACTAGACAAAAATGCTTGGAGTAGAATGCTGGATGAATATTATGAATTGCATGGGTGGGATAGGGCTTCAGGGTGGCCGACCAAGACCAAGTTGGAAGACTTAGAGCTTTTCGAATGCACTAAAATCCTGGAAGACGTGGAGAAAAAAGAAGCGTTTAGGAAAGGAATTACGGAATGTTGAAGTTTAAAGAGCCGTCCGAAGTTCTTTTGAGGGATTCAATGGAGTTTTCTTGTAGGTTGTTGAAAATGGGATAGAAAAAAGACAGGGATAAGATAGAAGAGTATTTGCAATTGACCAGAAAGGAGTTAATGCATGGGAGAGAAATGTACGGTCGTTAAAATTGATGATAAGGACTTATCTCGCGGTGTCGGTGGCTTGGGCTCACTTTGGGTTAAACGGTATATTGTGCCTGAGAACCAAAGTTTTCTGGCTGGATACTGCAAGTATGATCCAGGGGACAAATTGAGTGATTACACGTATTGGTATGATGAGGTTATGTATATACTGGATGGAGAACTGAAACTTGAGATTTTTTATGTACCGTATTTAGAAAAAGAGGAAGTGGTTCTGGGAAAAGGTGAGATGATATATATCCCCAAAAGTACCAGGATATCCCACGAGTGCCATGGTAACAAGGCATGCAAGATTGTTTATTTCGCAGTTCCGGCAATTGCAGGAGTTAAGGTCTCAGAATAAGTTGCTAGATTAGATTATATGAAACGGGCTGCTCCCGGGTGTGATATATACACCCGCAATGCAGAAATAAAGGATTTTATGCAAGATCAAGAAAATGGAGGGATTATGCGGAGACGTATAATATGTACATCGCACACGGAATCCCACAGATTGGCCCAGAGATTGCGTAAAAGAACCATTTCAGCATGGGCACTAGATTAATTTTTTTTATCCGTTACTAAGAGGGCTTATGAAGATCACTCTTGTGCAGATGGAATCAAAGCTTTTCGACAAAGATCGAAATTTGGAAAAGATAATAAGCTATGTCGACCAAGGGATTAAAAGAGACAGCAATATGATAATCTTTCCTGAACTGTGCCTTACTGGGTATAGCTGTGGAAGTAAGTTCTCAAATCTGGCAGAGCCTATACCTGGACCTTGTACAGATATAGTAGCTGATAAAATTAAAGGTAAGGAAACGTATGTCGTTTTTGGGATGGCTGAAGAGGGCCAGAATTGTTTTTATAATTCAGCAGCAATTGTGGGCCCGCAAGGAGTTATCGATGTATGCAGGAAGAACTACCTGCCAAATTTCGTTTCTGCCACGACTGGAGCAAGATATGATGAGCCGAAGTATTTCTGTCCGGGGTCAGAGATAACGATTTTCGACACGGTTTTTGGAAAAATTGGTGTGCAAATTTGCCTGGATCTATATTTTCCGGCTATAACCAGGATACAGTCTTTAGAGGGGGCGTTTATGTTCCTAAATATCTCTGCCGCACCTCTCGGATCAGCGAAGATAAATCAGATGTTTGCAAGGGCCAGAGCCTTCGAAAATATTGGATGGTTTGTGTACGTGAATACCGCAGGTTGCCAAGGCAGACAAGTATATGATGGCGGTTCATGCCTCGTGGATAGCAGTGGCAATGTGAGGGAATGTGCATCCATGGGGGGAGGGAGTTTCGAAGAGGTTCTGGACTGCTATATTGACAAGGAGTCCGTTTATCGAAGGAGACAGGAATTCCCCCTTCTTCGAATGGAACGACCTGAGTTGCTTCAGAAGGCTGGTAATGTTTGTGAGAAAGCCTTTTTAGGAAGAAATATATTGGCTAGATAGTAGCACAAAGAAAGGGGGTGATAATAAGAGCAGGAAGATAGGAATTCAAGTCAAGATCAATGTTATCTAAAAAAAGGGGGCAATTATGGCTAAAAAAGTTACATTGAGTATCAGTATAATAGGCTTGGCATTAATGATTTCAGTTTCAGCTTTCGGTTTCCAAGATGAGGGTACTATTCGCATTGGATCGATTGAGGCGCAAACTGGAATTCCAGCTCCTTATGGCACGCAGGCTCTTAATGGTTCTAAGATTGCTATTGATGAGATCAATGCGGGAGGGGGAGTAATGGTTGGCGGAGAAAGAGTAAAATTTCAGTTGACTCCTCCCCCTAATGGATATGATCCTGGAGCTGACAGTGCCCTGACTTTGGCACTTATGAAAAAGCTTATTCTTGAGGATAGGGTATTGGCGATAAAGGGAACATCGCGATCCCAGAACACCGAAGTAGCCTTCAATTACTTGAATGAACTTGAAAAAAAAGGAACTCCAATAGCACTTTTATCTTCTTGCTCTGCATCCCCTGGTTTGGGGAGCGTAACGAAGTGGGGATTTAGGAATTCATTTTTTGAAAATGAAATGCTAGATCGGGAACTAAAATTCCTAAAGGAAAAATTTGGGTATGATACTGCAGGGCTCTATATTGTAAAAGACAATACTTTTTGTGTTGTCGTAGCGAATCAATTGATGAAGCCGTTTTTAAAAAAGCACGGTATAGAATTAAGGGTTACAGTGGATGGGCTGGACAGGGATACCGAGCTTTCTACACAAGTTGAAGAATTGAAAAGGGCGAACGTAGATATAGTGTTGGTTTCGTCTTCAACGCAAGGAGGTATATATCTTATGCAGGAAGCCCTCCGCAGGGGTTTTAGACCGAAAATATGGGTAGGGACGATTGGCAATATTGCTCCTGAAGCCCCAAAACTCGGGGGAAAAGCTGTGGAGAGAATGATTATGGGTAGTTCGTATGCGCCTGAGCTTCCAGCAGTAAAAAAACTTCGAGAGGAATACCAGGAGAGATTCAAAACAGAAGTCAATATGTTTGGCGTAAATGGACATGAAGCTATTTATCTTTTCAAGGCAGCTATTGAAAGTGCAGATATTAAGAATAAACCAAATACACTCCAAGAGGATAGAAGAAAATTCAGAGACGCTCTTGCAAATACAAAGATAACCAGTGTTACAGGTGAGAAAGTTGGATTCGATGAGAATGGTGATGCTATCAAAAAAGGATACATACTTACAATAAAAGATGGAAAGTATCGAATCTGGGATGAAAAACCGTTCCGATGAAAGGAAGGCTTTTAGAAAAATAACTTTTGGATTCTCCTCCGAATCAGGGGGAGGATCCAAAAACGAAAATTCCTTTGAAAATTCTTTTCAAGCTGAGGTTTTTTAGAATGTCAATTATAGAAAGTTTAATCAACGGAATTCTTTTCGGTGGAACCTACTCTCTCGTGGCGATTGGCTTTACGCTCATTTTTGGCGTGATCCATCGGCTAAACGTGGCCCACGGTGCAACTATTATGGTATCGGCCTATGCAGGAGCTACGCTGACCTTGCTTCTGGGAGAAAGCGGATATCTTGTCCTTATATTGGCTTTTTTGGTGTCGATCTCTGTGGGAGCGGGGTTGGGTTTGATTGTCGAAAGAATTGCGTTTAGACCATTAAGGGGAGCTTCGTATCTTGCACCATTTATCACTACTATCGGCGTAACTATTTTTCTTGAAGAGTTGTTCCTTCATTTAGCACGAATTGTGCCTATTTTTTATCCTGAGTACACGCCATTTCATTCTCCTCTGGAATATATGGGGATAAACCTGGGCACCTATTATATAAGGATGGTATATTTAGTAATATTCATAGTGTCAATTTTGTTGATGCTTATCCTTCACTTATGGGTGACTAGATCAAGAATGGGGCGCGCAATGAGAGTCGTTGAAGAAAATCCGGAAATTGCCCGGCTTATGGGTATTCATGTAGTGAAAACAGAAGTTATGGCCTTCGTGGTTGCCTCGGCTTTAGCAGGGGCAGCTGGATGCCTAATTGGAGTGTCAGTAGGTACGATAAATCCTTTTATGGCAAGTCATTTGCTATTAATAAGTTTTGTTATTATCGTGATGGGAGGTATGGGAAATATGTATGGTGCCATGATAGGGGGAATTATTGTAGGAGCCTTAGAGAAGCTAAGCGTCTCTCTCTTGTCTTCCTCGTACAGGGAAGCTATCTTGTTTGCCATTTTGTTTGCAGTTTTAGTGATAAAACCAGAGGGTCTCTTTTCCCATCGTGCTCAAAAGAGGGATTAAGAATGGGTTATCAAACAACTCTTTTATGTATAATAGGTTTCAATGTACTTTTAGGACTTAGTGTCTACATCACCCTTGCAACAGGTCAGTTTTCTCTTGCGCAGGTGGGCTTTTGGGCGATAGGGGCATACTCTTCTGCAATTCTTACAACAATTTATGATTGGCCTCTACTCCCTTCTTTAATTATGGCGGGTCTTATCTGTGGAGTGATTGGAGCTGGAGTTGGGTATCCCTGTCTTCGAATAAGAGGGATTTATCTTGCCTTGGCCACCTTAGGTTTTTCTGAGATGGTTAGGGTGTTTTTCCTCAATTTTAGGTTCCAGAAGATGGTCGGGGATACGCTTATCGGACCAGAAGGGGTGCTTGGATTTCGATATATTAAGGTTCTGACAGAGCCGTGGCATATTTACTGTATGGTCATTTTAACTATCATTTTTTTCTTGTTGCTGGAAAGATCGAGGTTGGGACTGGCTTTCAAGGCTGTGCAGGAAGATGACCTAGCTGCTAATTCCGCTGGTATTAATATCGTTTTTACTAAGGTTTTGGCCTTCTCGATAGGTGCAGGCATAGCGGGGATAGGGGGTGGCCTGTATGCAAACTATATGTCTTATATAACCTCGCAAGATTTTGCTTTCAACATGACTTTAGTAGCCGTGCTTTATGTGGGACTTGGTGGTATAGACAGTTTTTACGGTCCTATTGTCGGTGCAATAATCCTTACGATTTTGCCAGAATACCTAAGGTTCCTCGAAGAGTACCGAATGATGCTTTACGGAGGGTTAGTGGTTGTCATAACGATTTTCAGGCCAAAAGGACTAATTGATAGAGAGCTGTTAGATAGATTAAAAACTGCTGTATTAAGGAGAATTGTAAGCATTTAGTAGGAATTTTGGGGTAGACTATGCTAGAGATTCAAAATGTATCAAAAAACTTTGGAGGGCTTTCAGCCTTGTCAGAAGTTTCCTTTACGGTACGGAAAGGTGAGGTTTTTGGAATGATCGGGCCAAACGGGTCTGGCAAGACTACACTTTTTAACTTGATTACGGGAGTATATTTTCCTTCAGGGGGTCAGATTTATTTCAAAGGGAAGAATATCACCAATTCAAAGCCCCATCATACAGCAAGAGCGGGCATCTCTCGTACGTTCCAGAATCTCAGACTTTTTTCAAAAATGACAGTTGCTGATAATGTCAAGGTAGCACAAAATTTCATTAGCGATTCCCATTTCTTTGACTTTTATATGTTTAATAGGAAGCAAGAAATCGAGCTGCATGAAGAATTAGATGGGATACTGGAACTGGTGGGGTTGGCTGATAGGAAAAGGGATCTAGCGCAGAATTTGTCGTTTGGCGAACAGAAGAGGCTGGAGATTGCGAGAGCGCTAGCTTCAAGGCCTGAGCTTCTGCTTTTTGACGAGCCAGGGGGAGGCATGAACCCCGTAGAAATAGAGGAACTCCGAGATCTTATCCTAAAAATCCTATCCATGGATAAAACCATACTGTTAGTTGAACATAACATGGCTCTAATAATGAAAGTGACAGATAGAATTGTTGTTTTGAATTTTGGAAATAAGATTGCGGAGGGCTTACCCCAAGAGATAAGTTCTGATCCTAATGTAATTGAAGCATATTTGGGAAAAGAGGAAGGGCAAGAAGATGCTGTCAGTTGAAAAGTTGAAAACAAAATATGGGCATATATTAGCGCTCAAAGGTATATCTGTTTGGGTCGATGAGGGGGAGCTAGTGGCGATAATCGGTTCGAACGGGGCAGGGAAGAGCACGCTCTTAAAAACGATTTCGGGATTGATAAGGCCTACGGAAGGGACCATAAAATTTTATAATGACGATATTACCAAAGTTGACCCATCTAGGATTGTTGAAGCTGGCATCATTCATGTTCCTGAAGGCAGGATGGTGATAACAAAGATGACTGTCCGGGAAAATCTTTTAGTGGGGGCTCATCCAGTTAGGGATAAAAGTCGAGTTAGAAAGGACCTTGAGAGAGTGCTGAATGAGTTCCCGGTCCTCAAAGCTCGCTTGGGACAAGGTGCAGGAACGTTAAGTGGCGGGGAGCAACAGATGCTCGTTGTCGGAAGAGCGTTAATGGCTAACCCAAAACTATTGATGCTTGACGAGCCATCTCTTGGGTTGGCTCCAATTATCATGGAAAGGTTATTCCAGATCATTGCGGATCTTCATAGGAATGGGATAACAATTCTGATTGTGGAACAGAACGCAAAAAAGGCGTTGAGTATAGCGAACCGGGGTTATGTATTTAAGGTGGGGACTATCGCTCAATCCGATACCTCTACCAGGTTGCTTATAGACGATGAGGTAAAGAGGGCATATCTCGGAGCTTGATATGTTTGATAATCTTCTTATTTCGCAGAGAAAGAAACGAGAGAACATTTTTGTATTTATATCTATATCTTTTTGGCCCTATGTTAGTTTTGATTGGGTGTGAGAAATGAAGTATCTAGAGCTTAGCCATTCTTGGCCCTAGAGAAATGATTGACGAGTAAGCTATTTTACCTGAGGGCGACATGCTCTAGGGGAAGGTGATGTTAGTCGAAAATAGATGAAGTCCTGGGTCCGGTTAAATAACCTGGAAGCGTGAAGAGTAGCGTGGTTCTCTTCACCTTGGGGTTATTTTCGAGTAGAGGAAGAATTATGGCTTGTAAGATTAGGTTCGATGGGAGAGTTGCTCGAGAAGGATCAAGAATTTTGCAGAGAGATAAATTAGGAGAGAGTGTGTATAAAATGGGGCCAGAAGCAGGCTATAATTAAGCTAGAAAAGTCAAACATAAGTGGAGGGCTATAATGACGAAAAAGAAAAATAAGGAAGTTTTGAGCCACTATGAGCAGACATTGGGAAATATACCAGACCCTATTCGGGTGCTCTTTGATTACGATCCGATTTCTTTACTCGGTTATACTACAATGAGGAAGAGTATCATGAAGGAGCCTCCTGAGGGAGCACTTCCAATCAAAATTAATGAATTGATTTTCGTGTTACTGGACTGTATGGCCGGAAATATTGAAGGAGCGAAAAACCATACAAGGGCGGCAGTAAAGGCTGGACTCACAACACGTGAGCTAATGGAAGCCCTCATACAAGTAATTATGGTTACTGGAATTGCTTCCTGGGGAATGACAGGATATAAGGTGATCGAATTTGCGGAAGCGATTTCAAGGGAGGATGCTTAAACAGTTGAAGTGGTAAAATTTTTTTGCTAGCAAGGGGGACTTTTTGATGAACATATTGGGCATCTCCTGTAGTCCCAGAAGCAGGGGAAACACTGATATTCTTATGAGGCAAGCCCTTAAAGGGGTCAGAAGTGAGGGGGGGGAACCGACGTATGTGATATTAAGGCAGCTAGATATTGCGCCGTGTGATGGATGTTTTGTATGTGCTAAAAAATCGGGAAAGTGTCATATTAGCGATGATATGCAAAAACTGTATGAGCTAATGGAGAGTTCCGAAGGGATCATTCTAGGCTCTCCGGTTTATTTTTGGTCAGTTTGCGGTCAAGCAAAGATAATGATCGACCGAACTATCGCACTTCGTTATCCCAAATTGAGGCTGGAAAACAAAGTGGGTGGCGTTATTCTTGTAGCAGGCCGAAGGGGATGTGTGAGTGCTTCTGGAATGATCACCCACTGGATGATAAGCAATCATATGCAAGTGTCCGACGTGGTTGATGCCTATGCGATGGAAAAAGGCGACATTAGAAAAGACACTCATGCTATGAAAGCTTCGTTTGAACTCGGAAGACTCATTGCGAAAATGACGGAAAATAAGTTTACTTATCCTGAAGAATTTGATTCTCCTATTTACAAATTCGTAGAAAATAAATATCAAGTAAGATTCCGTCATGGAGACCGAGGTTGAGCATCAGAAGGGCTTGTGTATTCATAGGAATAAGCAGAGATACTCCAAAATTTAAATGGATTTTAGTAATAAATTTAAGTGGGTATGCACTTTACTCAACCAGCCATAAGATGCAGAATGTGATAATGGAAGAGCAAAAGCGCCGCGTTTCGGGCATTGATTATCTTGTAAAATTCCAGGTCTTTGATAGATGGTTTAGCAGCGATAATGGTTGCTGTGCATATATCGCAAAACTTCGATGGCCTAAAGGCTTTATTTGCCCCAGTTGTGGAGAAGAAACTGACAAACCTTCCCTGATGGAGTGTGGTCTTTCCCTTTGTCGAAAATGTAAGCGGCAAACGTCCATTACGGAGGTAATGTTGTTTCATGGCAGCCACAAACCACTTCAACGTGGTTTCTTGCTCTGTGGTTTGTGACGAGCCAAAAGCACGGAGCCAGTGCTCTCGGATTGAAAAAGATCCTTGGCCTTGGCAGTTACAATACTGCATGGAACTGGTTTTACAAACTGCGGCGTGCTATGCTGCCTCGCGGACGAGATCAATTGACCGGAGAGGTTGAAGTAGATAAAACATCCCTAGTATCATGTAACATTTAATATCGCGTTGTCATAGTTAATGTGGTATCATAGCAGCAACCACAATAAGGAGGCTGCCATGTCACCACGGTATCGAGTCACCTTGACTGAACAGGAGCGAAAAGAACTTGAATCATTGACACGACGAGGGAACACCCATGCTAGGAGGTTCATCCGCGCTAGGGCGTTGCTGCTGTGCGATGCAGGACCTGATGGACCTGCCTGGAAGGTTTCCGATGTTTCAGAGGCACTGGGCGTAAGCTCCCGAACGATTGAACATCTTAAAAAGCGTTTTGTCGAGGAAGGTTTCGAAGCTGCGCTTGAGCGCAAAGCACGAGAAAAACCACCACGAGAGGTCTTTTTTGACGGCGAATTTGAAGCAAGGCTTATTGCCTTGGCCTGTTCAGAAGCGCCGGCAGGATACCAGCGATGGACGGTGAGGCTCCTTGCCGATAAAGTGGTAGAGCTCAACCTGGCGCCATCGGTTTCGCATATGACGGTACAGCGGGCTTTAAAAAAAATGAACTTAAGCCTCACCTCCGCAAGTATTGGAAAATCCCACCGGAAGGAATGCGGCCTTTGTAGCAGCGATGGAGGACGTTCTGGAACTTTAGCATATGCCCTATGATCCTTGGTATCCGGTAGTTTGCATGGATGAGTCGTGCAAACAATTGGTGGGCGAGGTTCGTGAGCCGATATCGTGTAAGCCGGGGCAGCCCAGGCGCGTTGACGATGAATAGGTGAGGAAAGGGATTGCGTAAATATTCATGGAAGTGGAGCCTTTGGCTGGGAAGCGACATGTCATGGTGACAGAGCGCCGCACCAGAAAAGATTGGGCGCAGCAGATACAACAAATGCTTGATGATCGTTACCCCGACGCGATCAAAGTATGTCTTGTCATGGATAATTTGAATACACAAAGTATCGCATCGCTGTACGAATCGTTTGAACCCCAAGAGGCTAGGCATTTGGCAAAGCGACTTGATATTCATTATACTCCCAAGCATGGTAGTTGGCTCAATATGGCGGACATCGAACTCAGTGCCCTGAAAGGGCAATGCTTTAACCGCCGCATTGCTGATATGGTGACCATGCAGACCGAAGTAGATGCATGGGAAAAAAACGAAACAACAGCATGCGAAAAATTGACTGGCAGTTCACAACCGGCGATGCCCGAACGAAGTTAAAACGTCTTTATCCGAAATTATAGTTGTTACATCATACTAGGGTGAGTCGGGACGAAGGTTCACGGCCGAAGTTCTCAGCGAAAGACGATCGTTGTAATAGCAGTGGAAGTGTTGATCATGGTACGGGGAGAATTCGCATGGCAAAGATCCCTGACGTGTCGGCGCCAACCCTTCGGAGATTCATCAGGGATAACGTGCAAAGGAAACCGCGCTTAGAAAGAATGCTTGGTCTGGGTATAACGGTATATAGGGAATGCGCTACCAACAGAGGGTAACAAATGTCTCGGGTAGCGGAGATCCTGCTCATGTTGTCATGCCACGTGTGCAGCGTGTTGAATCTTTACTTGGTCGATGATGGTTCGGCATTCATCGAGGTGCGATCAGACTGGTGCATTTTGATTACTATGTCGATGACTATACCTTCAGATTTGACAGGCGTACATCCAAAGCCCGTGATCTACTGTTCTACCGTCTTATGTAGCAGGACGTAGATTGTCATCCCGTACCACGCAAGATTATGTTAAATGGTAGCAGCATTGGGGCATCAAGGAGATCAGGGATATCGGATTGATAGTGTTTCTTGCAGTTAACATATTGGATTCTATTTAAAAATCGCCGAAAGGAAATGCTAAGAGAAAAAGAGAACATCCAATATCAGGATAAGAGGGGAAAGATAATGGAAATAAGGAAATATTAACTTAACTGCCTACCTAATAGTGCTATTAAGCCTTAGACAGGAAATAAGTTTCGAACAACATTGATCAAAAAGAAGGAGGTAGATATGGTTTCGAACAAGTCTGCTGAGTTTCCTCTATACTATGCCAAGGATATAGAGACTATAGACCGGAAAGAATTAGAAGCGCTGCAACTCGACAGACTCAAGTGGCAAGTAAAACGGTGTTATGAATTTTCGGACTTCTATCGCGAACGTTTTGATAAAATTGGATTGGAACCACGTGATATAAAATCTCTTGATGACATTCTCAAGATCCCTCCCGTTACAAAGCAAGAACTTAGAGACGAACAAATCGCCCATCCGCCTTTTGGGAGGTATGTGGTCGCGCCTCAAAAGGATTGGAGAGAGCTTCATCCCTCCACAGGGACAACTGGTGTACCAGTGAATACTGTCTGGACAGAAAGGGATGTCGAAAATATTACCCAATGGACGGCGAGAACCCTATGGAGCTTCGGTGTTCGCCCAGGGGATATCGTACAGAATGGATTCAGCTACGGCCTATGGGTAGCAGGGATGTCCAGCCACTATGCTGCAAAGGCAATAGGATGTTTCGTCTTACCCATAGGCGCCTCCATGGCTGAGAGACAGGTCGATTATTTAGTGAATCCCGGTTCTACCGTACTGCTCTCGACTCCATCTTTTGCCCTCTATATTGCGGAACGATTAAACCAGAGGGGCATAGATCCATCGGATATACCGCTGCGAGTCGGTTCTTTTGGGGGTGAGGCAGGGGCTCAGGTAGCGCCCACCAGAAAGAAAATAGAATTCAGGTTAGGGATTAATGCTTATGATTATTATGGTCTCGCTGAGATTGGCCCTACCTGTGCCTCTGAGTGTGAAGAGAAGTCAGGAATACACTGGGCGGAAGATCACCTGCTCGTTGAAATAATACATCCTGATACACATAAAAGATGTGACCCTGGTGATGTTGGAGTACTTGTTCTCACCCACCTGACCAAAGAAGCAACACCTATGCTTCGGTACTGGACTAATGATCTGGCCCGCTTAAATACTGATAGGTGTGTCTGTGGTCGTACCCATGCACGGTCGGAAGGCGGCATCCTTGGAAGGGCGGATGATATGATTATCTATAAAGGGGCTAATTTTTACCCCGCCCAGGTGGAAAAGGTAATAAGGAGTTTTGATGAGTTGGATGATGAGTTCAGGATAAGGATTGCCACGGATGAGAAAACCGGGATAGATGTTATTACGGTACTTGCTGAATATAAAACAAAAGAGGTGGATAACGAGCAGTTCAAGAGTAAAATTAGGAAGGCATTGAAAGATGATTTAGAGGTAACTCCAGGAGTTGAACTTGTAGAGCCCGGCACCTTAGAGAGAACCATGTTTAAGGCAAAAAGGGTTTTGGACGAAAGAGCAAAGGCTGAGTAGGTCCGCAAACACCCTAGTTATCTTTCTCTGAGCTTAGGTAAAGGTGCGTTTGTGACTCTCATAAACTGAATCGAATCTCCTGATACGATAAGGAGATTCTTTTTTTATCTGTTTACGGGCATCTTTCTTTACAGGATTGTTGTACCCATTTGAAGTGGATAAGTCTTATCAAATTCTGGTTGCTGAACATCCCACATTTATGAGGTTAGTTGTTATATCTTTACTCCTAAGAGAGAGGATAAAAAAGTATGTCGAAAGAAACTTCCAGAGAAGATTTACTGGATAAGATTGAGGAAACAGCTCAGTACTATGAAAAGGAATTTCATGGATGTTCCAGATGTGTATTCAAGGCCTTGCAGGACCACTTACACTTAGGAGACGGGCCGAGCTTAAAGGCGTCAACTCCATTAGCTGCCGGCGTTGCTATGAGAGGAGAGACATGTGGCGCCTTTATAGGTGGGCTGCTAGCTGTTGGCATTGTTACTGCACATGAAGACCTCAAAGATTCAGATGCGCTGAACAGCTCACTGGCGGAAGGATTCAGACTGGCAAGAAAGGTTGAAAAGGAATTTGGAACAACAAACTGCACCAAGATACAGACGGATAGATTGGGGAGATTTTATAGCCTTGCCGATCCAGAGCAATACAAGGCATTTATCCAGGCAGGAGGATATGTAGAATGCCCAAAGGTGGTGGGTAAAATTGCCCGGATAACTGCCGAATTTATCCTAGATTATTTGGAAAAAATGAGATTGAATGTATAGCAGTATTCACTCATTCATCGAGAAAAGAGGAATTGAGGATGGATAGATTTGATCTTAAAAATAAGGTGGCCGTGGTAACAGGAGCAAGTCGAGGCATCGGAAAGGCCATTGCGCTGGCGTTCGGAGAGACCGGAGCAAAGGTAGCGGTTGCAGCCCGAAAGACCAAGCTTCTAGAAGAGGTTGCTGAGGAGATCAAGGCCACGGGCAGTGAAGCGTTCGCCGTTACATGCGATTTATCAAGAGATACTGACCTCTTTCATCTCATTGAAGAAACGGTGGAAAGATTCGGGAAGATTGACATTCTTGTCAACAACGCCGGGATTAGCCCTTTCTTAGTGAAGTCGGAGGAGGTAACTAAGGAGATGTTTGAAGAAGTGATTCAGGTAAATCTACTTGCGCCCTTTCTTTTATGCAGGGAAGCCGGCAAAAGTATGATGAAGAATAACTGGGGCAGAATCATAAACATTGCCTCTGTAGGGGGAGTGGTGGGATTCCAGCGACAGATTGCATACTCCGCCACGAAAGGTGCACTCATTCAAATGACAAGGGTGTTGGCTATTGAGTGGAGCAAAAAATACAATATAACGGTCAATGCTATAGCCCCTTCCTATATTGCTACCGATCTCACCGAAGGAGTGCGAGCCTCAGAGAAAATATCTCAAAATCTGTTGCAAAGGACGCCCATGGGGAGATTCGGTGAGACTGAGGAGATTGTAACAGCTGCCATGTATTTTGCCTCAGAATACTCGAGCTATACAACAGGTACGGTGCTGACTGTAGATGGAGGATGGATGGCGTATTAGCGGCATTGAACAGCATGCTTCTAAGTTTTGCAGAGCAAGAGAAGTTACTTTTCACTGTATTTTGGAAAAGATGCCGCCTTGATGAAAAGGCTCAAGAGGCCTATAAATGGGATTGTTTTGACTTCGCTTATTCCTTTTTTCTTGTGTGCTAAACAGGATCGAGACATATTTGAAGTTAATTTTCCCACTCCAACCAAAACTCAACGGAGATGGCCATTAGTTCTTTTGGGAAAAGGGAATTTTTTTATCAGGCAGACATGAAAATAAGAATATCGTAATTGGCACATCTCAGGATAATCAATGATATTTTGTAAGGCGGCCTTTACACAATCCAGGAATTCAAAACCAAGTCCCCTCCGTTGCCAATACTAGAAAGGTGGCTGATGAAAGGTTTTTATAATCGAATACTCAAGATAGATGTAACAAAAAAAGAGTATCGCGTGGAATCGATTGGAGATGAAATCTTCGAAAAGTACCTTGGGGGAAAGGGCCTGGCTACCTATTTGCTTTTGAACGAAAACCAGCCTGGCCTTGATCCCTTTTCTCCAGAAAATACTCTCATCCTTGCTATTGGCCCGATAACAGGGACTTCTATATGGGGCTCCTGTCGGTACGGCATGTATACCAAATCCCCACAGACTGGTTTTTATTCTGAATCGTATTCGGGAGGAACCGCTGCCGAATATATAGCGAAAACAGGATATGATGCAATCCTTATTCAAGGGGCTTCCGAAGATCCTATTTGGCTCGAAGTTTTTGAAGATGGCGTTCGATTTCATCCTGCACAGGGGCTTTGGGGCTCTGACACCTACCAAGCTGAAGATCAGATCCGGCAACTCGTTACTGAAAAAAACCCTCGTCACCCCAAGACAGGTGTGATCGTCATTGGTCCGGCTGGAGAGAATAAAGTGGTTTTTTCGGTAGTCGAGAACGATTACTGGCGCTCAGCCGGTCGAACGGGAGTGGGTGCTGTGATGGGCTCAAAGAATATCAAGGGAATAGCTTTTTGGGGTTCCCGAGAAAAAGAGCTTTCAGATAAAAAAGCAGTAACCGAATTTGCCCGAGAGACTGCACGCAGAGGAAAGGGTGATGCGGGTGCCAATGCTTACAAAAGGATGGGAACTCCCATGCTGGTTAAGATAATGAATGAAGTCGGAGGTTTCCCAACCCGTTACTGGCAAAAAGGCACGTACGAAAACTGGGAAATGATCAGCGCCGAGGCGCTTCACGAGAGATGCCAGGTTACACCCCGTGCCTGCCTGAAATGCTTCATGGCTTGCGGGAGATTGAGCACGGTCAAAGAGGGTAGACATGAAGGCCTCAGGATTGAAGGTCCGGAATATGAGACTATCTATTCCTTTGGAGGTCTGTGTGAGATCGGCAGCATAGAAGAGATTATGTACCTCAACGATATATGCGACAGGCTCGGGATGGATACGATTTCAGCGGGTAACCTTGTAGCCTTTACCATAGAAGCTGCGAGAAAGGGGCGCATTGATTTAGATATCGACTATGGGGATGTGGACGCTATTGCGAGGCTCTTGGAAGATATGGCCTTTAAGAGAGGCGCAGGCGAGATCTTGGCTGGAGGGATAAAGAGGGCCGCAAAGGAGTGGGGAATGGAGGACTCAGCTATTCATGTGAAGGGTCTTGAGCCGGCCGGGTACGACCCTCGAGTTCTAAAGGGTACGGGTCTCGCTTATGGAACTTCGGATAGGGGGGCCTGCCATCTGAGGGCAACATTTTATAAACCAGAATTGTCCGGCTTGGTGGATCCGGAGCAAATCCAGGGGAAAGCTGCTATATTCACCGAGTGGGAAGATCGTCTGACCATATTTGATGCCCTCATTTTATGTAGATTTTATCGTGATCTCTATCAGTGGGATGAGCTGTCTGCTATCATTGAGGGCACGACGGGGCTGAGACTTACCAAAAATGCTATGCGTTCCATAGCCTCATCCATCGCTGACAATACGCGCCGGTTCAACATCAGGGAGGGGCTGGAATTAGATGATGATCAGTTGCCTTCCCGCTTCCATAATGAACCCCTTGAATCGGGAAAGGTGATTACGCTTGATCAGATGAAGCAACTGCTGAAGGAGTACTATCAGGCTCGAGAATGGAACAGCAGGGGAATCCCGCCGACCGAATAGGGCATATAGTCTCATCAGACTTGACCATCGGAATTCTCTCGTTGTCCCGAGGATGAATTGGTCATGAACATTAAGCATGAGAAAGGTATAGAATAATGACTATGATGAACGGAAAAGAGTATATCGAGTCCCTCAGGGGCTTGAAGCACGAGGTCTATTTTTTAGGCCAGAGGATACAGAGCATCGTTGATGAGCCCATGTTCCAGCCCCATATCCATACCGCAGCCATGACCTATGAACTGGCTCATGATCCCGAGCATCAGGAGATCATGACGGCCGTCTCTCACCTGACCGGTGAGAGGATCAACCGGTTTACCCATATCCATCATAGCATCGATGATCTGGTCAAGAAGGTACGGATGATGAGGCTCCTCGGTCAAAAAACCGGCACGTGCTTCCAGAGATGTGTCGGCCTTGACGGCCTGAATGCGGTGTATGTTACAACTTACGACATCGATCAGAAGCACGGCACCGACTACCACGAGAGGTTTAAGAACTACCTGCTCGAGGTACAGAAAAACGACTGGATGCCCTCAGGCGCTATGACCGATGCACGGGGCGATAGGAGTCTTCGCCCCTCCAAACAGAAGCACCCCGATGCCTACCTTCACATAAAGGAGAGGCTCAAGGAT
>Ga0315547_1001521_pt1 | contig 18094 bp, 14 predicted proteins | sample SalMarSW160240MG_2_FD_202542 | JGI IMG/M metagenome (GOLD analysis project Ga0315547, IMG submission 202542) | Salt marsh sediment microbial communities from the Plum Island Ecosystem LTER, Massachusetts, United States - Salt Marsh Sediment SW1601-240 ...
CGGCGTGCTCAAGCGGCTCGGATGGGTAGAGGCTACGGGCCAAACTGAGGCTTCTGCCGTTCAGGATAACTACCCGCCAGCTCCGGAACGGACTTACTATCGTCTCACAGAGAAGGGCGTTGAAGCCGGCGACGAGCTGTGGTCCAACCCCCTCTTTACCCTGTACCCGGAAATCGGCCCCAGCCACATGAAGAGGTCTGATTAACCGGGGTTACATACCTATCGCTTACCCAGAATTGAAGCCAGTGTTTCCGCCAGTTCCTTCGGTCTGCACGAACCTATCAACAGGTGTTTCCCGCTGGAGAGCTCAAGCTGCACTCCGCGGTTGCCGCTGACGTTATAGGCCTTACCCTTCCGTCCGTAACGGATACCCCAGCCGCCGTAGTCTTTAATCGGGCTGTAAGTGCATGCCTCGAACTCTTTAATTTCTTGGGCACCTATCCTCCTGAAAGACAGGTGAAACGGGAAAAAGCGGAAATACAGACCGTCACTGCGGATTTCGGTGGTCAGATTCGTCGTATACATGAAGAAAGGGAGGCCTATGCCGAATAAGACAGCCAGGACAATCATGACGCCATCCGGGGCTGGATTATTACCGAAAGGTTTTCCTAAAATTAGCTGCTGGAAGGCGCCGTACAGGGAAAGCAGCGCGATAAACAGGACTAAGGCCCACAGCCATACCTGACGGAAATGCTGGGTCTCCCGGTAAAGGGGAGGTGAGCTGCCTGACCTGCTATCCATTGTTATTTATCTCTCGGTACTGACCAGGTAAGTTTCACCATCAGTGGTAACGATGATGGTACCGTTGACATCCGTGCCGTATATCTTGGCGCCGATGGCGTTGAGAGCGGTAATGGTCTCCGCGTGGGGATGTCCATAGCTGTTATCTACCCCGGCCATGTAGATGGCTACCTCCGGGCTGGTAATGGCCAGAAAGTCTGCGGATGAAGCCGTCCTGGAGCCATGATGCCCTACCTTGAGTATTTCCACTTCCGGAAGCTGCACGGAGCTGAGCATCATCATGGCCCCTTCCGCTTCCTGCTCGGCGTCACCGGTGAAAAGGAAGTCTATATCCCCGTAGGCAAGATGCAGGACAATGGAGTTGTTATTTGTAGAACCTTCCAGATTGGCCGGATGGTGTACATACAGTTCCAGTTCTCCGGCCTTAATGACGTCATGCAGTCTGGCGGTATGAACCTCTGCTCCTTCAGCATTCACGCAACTCATGAAATCGGAATAGGTCTTGGATTCGCTGGCATCCCCATTGTGCCATACTTGATCTACCTTGAAAGCGTCCAGGACAGCGATTAAGCCCCCGATATGGTCGGCATGAGGGTGTGTAGCCACCATCACCTCAAGAGGCCCATCAACATACTGGTTAAGGTATCCGGTTACGCCCGGTGACCTGTCGCCACCGTCAATAAGGATCTCGGTATCCTCTAAATCGATAAGAATCGCATCGCCCTGTCCCACGTCTATGAAGTGAACTTTTAGCTCTCCCGTCGGAGGCGTGGTTGGTTCTGGACTGGGTGTGGGAGAAAAAGTGGGGCTGCTGGGTTCGGTTGTTGGTTCTGTAGTTGTGGGAGGCGTTGTAGGACTAGCTGAGGGTGGTGTATTTGCGATGTTACAGGATGATATTAGTATAAAACAAATGATGAGAACAACTGCCAGCAAAAACCTTTTCATTTTCACTTTCCTAGTACCCGGACTATGCTGACTATCCTTTTGATGCTGTAGCCTTCCGGGTTGGCACTAAGAGACGAAGTCAGACATAGCGTTTTGGGAACATTACACACGGTGAATAGCGAAGATCACCCCTATGACAGGTTAGCGGTCTGACTGCCTGTTGTCAACGATAGTGCGTGGTTTCAAGCGCAGAAGGGGGAATTCTCTGATTTCACAAGATACTTGAATGTTGCGTCTCCATTCTCCCAATGCCATAATAGGCATACATAGGTGAAATATATGAGCCTTATTAGTGACTTTAGAGAAGCACTGGCAATTGAAATAGAAGAGCAAAAGAAAAGAGGCACAGCACGATGGGATGTGAGAGCTGGGAGACTTGTCGAGGTTAGGGGACCTCTTTTTGTTTATTGCTTCATTCTAGATGACCCAACTCTCGCTGGAGCATTCGATGATACCAAGGTACAAGTTCGCACTACAAGTTCAGATGCTTCAGGTCACATTGTAGGTGTATCAGGAAATCAAATCTTCGTTGCTATTGAGAGCAACTTAGGCGAATATATTCCATCAGCGCAAATACTTGCTCAACCTGACTATCTCCTAAAATGCCTATCAGAACGCCTTGATACTTTAAAGGAAGCTTCCTGTGTAATTTCTCAAAAATGTCTAAGACGTGAGCGGTTTCGATTCCAACAAGATGGTACATTCATACCCGGTCATAACATTTTATCTGAATGGGAACAACTGAATGATGAACAAAAAACTGCCGTCCGCCAAGCTTTAGGAAGCGAAATATGCTATGTATGGGGCCCACCTGGTACAGGAAAAACCACGACTGTAGGGGTTGCTATAGCAAGCATGATACAGTGTGGACAAGCTGTTCTCCTAACCGCAAATACTAACGTGGCTGTTGATCAAGCTTTGAAGGCGTGTCTGAATTCACTACGAGAGACTAAACACTATCAGGATGGACATATATTACGCCTTGGCACGCCTCAAATCCCAGAAATTGGTGAGGATGATAACCTAAACTTAGATAAGATAACAGAGCATAAAAGCGAACCTTTGAGAGAGCAACTGCTAGTGTTGCGTGGCCAGCTAGCTAACAACGAGATTAGACTCAAGACACTTGAAGCACTCAAGAGCGATTTGGAGCAATGGGAAGAAATAAAACGACAAATCACTGTAGAGGAAACATCACATGCCGAAGTTGGTAAAACTCTACGAGAACTAGTAAATAGGGATTCTATTGTCTCGAATACTTTGCAGCATGAGAAAGAGCGACTTCAGAAGGCTAATACAATGTCAGCCGTGGCAAGGTTCATGAGAGGGATGACGATCACCAAGATAGAAAACGGTATTTCTAACCTGGCATCACAACAACGGGACTTAGCTAATCGCAAGTCTCAAACAGAGGAAAGACGCAATGAAATTGCAGGTAATCTAGAGAGACTACAGAGTGATGCTATACAGATTGAGAGAAGGTTAAAACAAGCCTCTACATCACCAGAAGCTATTAATAATGAGATTGCCGTTATAAAAACAAAAGTTGATGACCTGCGCACTGAGATAGCTAAATTAGAGCAACAAATTGAAGCGATTAGACAACAGACAATCAACGAAGCAGTTTTGATCGCGACTACACTCGCTCGAACTTATACTATGACGGAGGTATATAGTAGACAATTTGATACTGTTGTATGTGACGAGGCAAGTATGGCCCCAATACCGGCTGTTTTTTGGGCATGTACTCTAGCTACTAAATCAGTTACTGTTACCGGTGATTTCCGTCAATTAGCACCTATTGCTCTAAGTAATGACGTCAAGGTTAAGGAATGGTTACGCAAGGATGTTTACGCAGCTGCTGGCATGGATAAAGACTGGGAACTCGAGCAGAAGGCAAACTCACCGATGGTGATGCTAAGAACACAATACAGGATGCAACCGCAGATTAGAGCCATAGTCAGCAGTGTCTTCTATGGTAACCAACTACGAGACGGTATACCTGAGGAGCTAGATATTAAACCTTATCAGCCTTGCCCGGGTGTCTACGCCGGAGTCTATGACACATCTACTATAGACCCATGGTGCAGTTGGACCAGTAGTTATTCCAGATTCAATCTATATCACGCTGTCCTCGCTGTGAAGCTTTGTCAAATCGCGATAAGAGATTTTAAGAATATTGGAGTAATAACACCCTATAGAGCGCAGACACGCCTAATCAAGGTTTTAGTTGATATGAACCCTGCGCTTAGAGACAAGGTTATAGTTTCCAATGTCCATCGGTTTCAAGGACAAGAAAGTGACCTAATCATATGTGACCTTGTGGACAGTACAGGACTCCGCATAGGAAAGTTACTTAAAGGTCGTATAGACGCTGAGGATATTGATGATAGAGAAGGTGCTCGTCTAATCAACGTCGCCTGCAGTCGAGCAAGAAAGAAGCTGGCTATTATTGCAAATCTTTCATTTCTACAATCTAGGTTGAACAAAGAGTGGTCACTCCATGAAGTTCTCTTCAACGAAACTAGCCCGCTGCCAATATTTGCTGCCGACCAACTCGTACCTGGTTACTCCGACCCTGCTGTCCGCCAAGCACGAGAGGTATTGTGGCCTCCTGAGACAACGACCAGTGCACCTAGCTCGCTCTGGACAGAGGATATGTTTCATTCCGCCCTCCGAAATGATTTAGAAAACTCCAAGCAATTTATCCTTATTATGAGTCCATTCGTTACTCAAGAGCGTCTTAAAACATATATTGATTTGCTTAGATCAAAAATAGCGCAGGGAATCAATATCGAAGTGATAACCCGTCCGCCGTATCAGCAGGGAACAGCGGATAAGAACAATATCGAAAAAATGCTAAATTATCTTGGGCAAATTGGCATTAGAATAACCCAGAGACGATCAATGCACCAGAAGGTGGTAGTCATTGATGGCCGAATTGTTTGGTTTGGCAGTCTTAATCCACTTTCGCAGAGAAATACGCAGGAGCTTATGTTCCGTCTAGAAAACGAGGACTTCACCAAGCAGGTAATGGAAGAGTGCGGACTTCAAATTCCAGGTGAAGGCAAAGACTTAGCTCCAGCAATCGATGTAAGTAAGATACCGTCAAGATTATGCACCGGATGTGGGCAGAAAATGAAGGTTATTCCTAGAGGGCGTTTTGGGCCATTTTACAAATGTGATCGCTGCAATTTAAAGGCAAGTATTAAAAGAGACGACCTAGAGAGAGCACTTGTCCCCGAGGCTACGCTCTGCCCAAACTGTGGCAAAAAAATGGAAATTAGACGGAGCAAAACAGGCATGTTTCTCGGGTGTTCTGGGTATAGAGATAACGAGAATCAATGCAGGTATACGCGTTCTCTTTGATAAGTATTTAGGAATTTGGAAAATGGGCTGGATTGTTGTCTTAATAATTGCCATCATAGTCTTTTGGATTTGGCTTAGTCAGAAAAAACAACCTGTTCGGACGGTATCAACTCCCTCGGCAATAACCAAAGTACCTCATAGGGCGAAAGATAGAGAGAGCGCAATAGTAAAGTTACTCCGATTGGGATATGCAAGAAAGCTTCGTATAAAGATAAAATATGAAACTGGGAATCCTTTACCTGGGGAGCCAGCAATAAAAGTTCGGGACATTGATATTTACGGCCTCGGGGATGAATATTTCGATGCTTATTGCCACTATCGGAGTGAGCAGAGGACATTTAAGATATCCAGAGTGATATCAGCTCAACTTTCTGATATCACGTATCAAATACCATCAGATTACATCGCAAGTGGTTGGGTGACCGAAGGGTGGGGAGAAATTAAGGATGCCACTTTAGAAGAATCAGCGCAACTAACACCTCCAAGTGTACCTTCCTCCCTTAAGCCTCAGGACACTGAGAGCAGATACAAACAAAAGGAACGAAAGCGGGCTTCCAGAGAAGCGGGTACATCCGGATATAGTAGCGACATTACCAGAATCTATACTACTCATGATTGGCAAAAACATTTCGAGGAGTCAATTCGGACTCCTTTTCCAGACGAGTGGAGTCCAGCGCTACCGTACCTTCATAAGGCATACAATCTTGAGCAGGAAGGCGCTGATCAAATCAAAATTCGAGAAATGATTGAGAAAGCTTATGAACTCGATAGAAATGCTACCACCTTTTATGTTGGACGCTTGGCGATTATGAAAAAGACGCAGCATCATAGTCGCGAAGTAGAATAGAACTGAAAAGACAAACGACTATTGTCCGGTTGGCACAAAATACTAAAATGTATACTAATTCAAAGATTTTATAATCACATCTGGCAAGAGCACAGTGTATTAAGGTTTTCGAAAGGGACGGAGTCCCTTGGTCTCCTCTAGGATTCAATGCATCATGGGGCAGAATATTTAATAAAAAAGGACCTTTTCATAGGCTATGAGTTTGGAATAGATTAACCAATTTTTATGCAGGCGAACTGACAAGAAAAAGATCCTCAAAAGCTCTTAACGCAAAATTATCAGTCATCCCAGAGATGAAGTCACTGATTATCTGAGCATTATCTGTTTTTTCGGGATACTCCATATCGTCTAGGAATTCAAAGAAAACTCGATACATATTTCCGCCATTATAATCCGATCGTTTTTCTGGATCGTGTCTTGTTCTATCAATAACCTCCAAGAATAGTTCAAAGAGATCACTTAACATCATGCTAATTCTCTTTATTTGGCTCGTTATTTTGTCGCTTTTATATATGTTTTCTATACTAAAATCTGCTAATTCAGTGTAATAAGGAAACAACTCATCGGAAAACTGTACCGTATCGGGCCTATTCTTACTCGATTGGATAACATCTCGGATAAGAGTGCCTACAATCTGGCTATTCGTTGTTCCTAGAGTTTTTTCGATGTTTTCCGGAAGTGCCCTCTGTAATATTCCAGCTTCTACTGCGTCTTCATAATCTCTACCTAAATACGCAATTCGATCAGACATCCTTACTACGCAGCCTTCGAGAGTACCAGGATTTTGTTTCCTGGCACATTCTGGACTAACGCCCTTTATGTTTTTACTCCTATCGGGTTTCAGGCTTTGCTCCTTCCCTTCACCGTAATGACAAACGATCCCATCTCTGACTTCATAGGTTAAATTGAGAGTATAATTATGTGCCTTATCTTTAAAATTATCTATGATTCGAAGACTCTGGGCTTCGTGTAAAAAATCTTGTAGCTCATATTCCTTGTGAATACTGTTCAATACTTCTTCACCAGTGTGTCCGAATGGGGGATGTCCAAGGTCGTGTCCGAGAGCTATTGCTTCAGCTAAATCAGTGTTTAAATTTAGGTGATTACATATTGTAGAAGCTATAGTGGCTACATGCATAGCATGTTCCATTCTCGCGCAAATATGATCGTTTTTCGGAGCAAAGAATACTTGAGTTTTATGTTTTAACCTCCGGAAAGGTAAGGAATGTAGTATTCTGTGATAATCTCTTTCAAAATCTGTCCGATGGTCATCTGATGGCAGTGGCTTCATTCTACCAACACAATCAAAGCTTTTCGTTGCATATTTTGAAAAATGCTTTTCTCTATCTATTACAACTTGTTGATATTCAGCTAGCATTTATCACCCCATACAATCATATGGTATTAATATCTGTCTTGGATGTAATCTTTAAAAGCTTTAGAAAGGTTATCCAACGTATGAAAAAGTGTTGCACCTTTCTCGCAAACACCCCAAATCATAAGATTAGGGCGATGTGGTTCAACATCTAAAGTGGTATATGATCTGAAGTCAGTCAAAATACCAAATATTTTTTTCCCCTTAGCATTTGCGTATCCTAATTCGATACATGTACCACTATCTGAATCTTGCCCATCCAGCAAAGCCACAATAATGTCTGCCGAGTTTACTTGACTTATGTCCAAATCGAATATATCGTTTCTTTTTGGGCCTTTACCTAACTCACCCCCATCTCTATGAGGTAGGAAAAAATCTCTTTGGGCATCAAGACCAGCAGAATTAGCTAATATATTTACCATTTTTTCTAAGAATTCTCTCTCTGCTTCAGAAAACAGAGGGCCAGCTACATAAACTAATTTTGACAAGTTTGTCTCCAATCAATGTTCACTCATACATACTATTGTACTATTATATAGGAATTATAACTGTAAATGTATTGGAATGCACCCCTTAGAACTGGACTGAGGAATAAGCTATAGTTAGGCCACAGGGAATGGAGGAGTTGGTATGCATCGGAAGCTGTGGTCCAATGAAGAGAAGGTATCAATTGTACTGGAGATACTACGTGGAGATGGATCGGCGGCATCGATATGTACTCGGCATGGAGTGAGTGCGACACAGGCTTACAGGTGGCTCGACCGGTTTCTGGAAGGTGGGCGCAATGCCCTTACCGATAAACGGACCAGGATAGGTCATAATCCACTGCTAGACGAGAACCGCCGGCTGAAGGAGCTCGCAGGACAACAGGCTTTGATTATAGAGGCCCAAAAAAAGTTGGCCGGAATCCCGGGATGGTGATGAAGCGTCAACTGGTAGAGGGATTGATAATGGAAGGGAAACCATTGGAAGTAGCCCTGAAAGCAGTGGGGATGGCTAAATCGAGTTATTACTACCGCTCGGCCGGGCGGAGGAAGCCTCGAGCTCTTGATGAGGCATTGGTCAGGGCAATTAACGAAGTCCGCCAGGGGCATGCCGGTGTTTACGGCTACAGGAAGGTCACTATGGCTCTAAGGGCTGCCGGGTGGAAGATTAACGCCAAGAAGGTGCTACGGCATCTCCGTGCCCTGGGATTGACCCAACCGAGGAAACTGAAAGGCCAAAGGTGGAGCAGACCGGCCATCGTCAGGCCGTCAGCCTGCAATATGTACTGGGAGGCTGACCTTACCTATGTGTGGACTGGCAGCGCTAATGTCTACTTGTTTGTTGTGCTAGATGCCTGGGACCGTGATATCATCGGTGACGTCTTCTCTGACCGCTGCCGTGCCCGGGAGGCAGCAGAGGCCCTGGAGGAAGCCATGCTCAGCCGTTTTGGCGGACGGGTGCCGTATAATCATGAGCTGACTCTCAGGGTAGACCGGGGTACTCAATTCACGGCCCGCGACTTCCGCGAGGCAGCTAGGACTTTGAATGTCCGGCTGGAATACGCGGGGGTACAGTGTCCGGAAGATAAGCCCTATATAGAGTCCTTTTTTGGCAGTTACAAGACGGAGGAGTTATACCGCAATGAATACAACAGCTTGGCTGAGGCCAGGACCGGGTGGGAAAGCTATCGTGCCTGGTATCGTAATGAGAGGCTGCATCAAGCATTGTGGTATAAAAGCCCGCGGGATTATGCTAAGATAACATTTCAGAGTAAACTATTGGTGGCCTGATTTGGTCCAGTTTAAGGGGGTTCACCTCAACTATAGAAAATATTTTTACAATAAATTGAGAAAAATGAGAACAAGATACATTACAAAATCACGATTTAAATTAGCACTAGAGTGTTCAACTAAAATTTATTTCGACGGTAAACCTGAATATGCCAATCAAAAGCTAGAAGATACATTCCTTCTAGCACTGGCTGATGGTGGATTTCAGGTAGGGGAACTCGCTAAGTGTTATTTCCCGGGCGGTCATGATATCAAGTCATTGGATTACGATGAAGCCCTGATAACAACAAATGAGTTGTTGAAACAGGATCGCGTTATCATCTACGAAGCAGCAGTGCGTTCAGGTAATTTTTTTATACGAGTCGATATACTAGTAAAAAATGGCAATTCTCTAGAATTGGTCGAAGTAAAATCGAAATCGTTCGATGGAGATACAGAAGAAGACTTCCTTAACAAGAACGGAACTATTTCTTCATCTTGGCGCGAGTACCTAGCCGATGCTGCATTTCAGAAGTATGTTATCAAGTGCGCTTTCCCGGACTATTCCGTTTCAGCTAATCTGATGTTGGCAGATAAAACCGCTTTATGTCCAACAGACGGACTGAACCAGAAGTTTAGAATCGTGAAAGATGCAAACGGTCGCAAATCAGTCTCTGTATCACCGGATTTATCGCAGGACGATCTGGCTGTAAAACTCCTAAAGACGATAAACGTTGATGCCTGTTGCGAGATTCTTTATCAGGAACAATACGGAAATGAATTCGAAGAACGCAGTTATACCGAATTCTTGGATTATCTGGCTGAAAATTATGCCGACGACCGAAAGATAATCTCTCCTCTTTCCACCGCTTGTGGCAGTTGTGAATTCCGGACTACCGAAGAGGATGAAATAGCCGGGTTGAAGAGTGGATTTTGCGAATGCTGGGAAGAAACGCTAGGCTGGACAAATGAAGATTTTAAAGAGCAAACTATATTTAATATCTGGAACTACCGGAGGAAAGACAAGCTACTTAGAGAGGGACGTATCAAGGTCTCCGAACTAAATGAAGATGACATTTCACCAAAAGAGGATAAGAATCCTGGTCTTTCGTCGAGTCAAAGACAATGGCTCCAGGTGCAAAAAGCACAATGTAGCGATTTGACTTGCTGGATAGATACGGTGACCTTGAAAAGTGAAATGGGTAAATGGGTATATCCCCTCCATTTCATCGATTTCGAAACCTCTATGGTAGCGATACCGTTCAATAAAGGGCGCCACCCCTACGAGGGGATTACTTTCCAATTTTCTCACCATATGGTTTATAGCGATGGCAACATCGAACATCACGGGCAATACCTTAATGTCACTCAGGGATTATTCCCTAACTACGACTTTATCCGGAAGCTGAAAGAACAGCTGGACCAAGATGAAGGTAGTATATTCCGGTATGCTGCCCATGAGAATACCTACCTAAATATTATTTATCGACAGCTACAGGAAGATATGGATGAAATTCCTGATCGGGAAAACCTCTGCGAATTTATCCGTACTATCACGAAATCGGTGAGTAGCAGCGCTGAAAAATGGGAAGGGCAACGTAGCATGATAGATATGCTTGAACTAGTGAAGCGGTACTATTATCATCCAGACACTCGTGGCTCAAACTCTATCAAGTACGTATTGCCGGCCATGCTGAACAGCTCGGAGTTTCTACAAGAGAAATATAGGAAACCGATTTATGGTGCAGAAGGAGGTATTAAAAGCCTGAATTACAAGGACTGGAAGTGGATAGTGTACGAAGACGGACGGGTAATCGACCCGTACAAGCTATTACCGAAGTTATTTGAGGATATCTCAGACAAAGATTTTGCTCTGCTAAGTGAAGATGATGAATTGAGAGATGGTGGATCAGCTTTGACCGCTTACGCTAAAATGCAGTTCGAGGAAATGTCCGACTACGAACGGCAAGAAATCAGCAAAGCCCTTTTGAAATACTGTGAGCTGGACACGCTGGCCATGGTGATGTTATTTGAAGGGTGGAAGGATTTGATTGGCTAGCGTTAAATTGAAAAGCCTATGTTTTTAATACTAAGCAAGAGTTGATTAAATATATGATGACATATAAATCTATAGGTTAATATTACATATTTATCTGTAACTAATAGAAGTGTTCGATATCTAAATTTCGAATACCAAATTAATCTAAGGAGAATAATAATGCCGAATTTTACGTGGATTCCTGTTTATATGGATATTGCAAATAAAATTCTTGAGTACGAAAACAATCATAAAGGTCTAATAGACATCATCACTCAATTACAAAATAAAGGTTTACCTACTGTTTCTCTTAAGGATAAGAATAATCAGGAGCAGACAATTCCTTTATCAGATATTGATCCCTTTACATTCTTTTCGACATGGAATCGAGGTATTACTGATGAAAATAGAACCAAAATTGTCTCTGAAATTCAAAAGTTACTTAATATCCCAACAAATTTACCGGATGATTATTCAGGAATACCAGTTGTAAATAATCAGCGGTCATGGTTTTTCCCTTACGAGAAAGAAAGAACAAGTGAAGATATACCGTTATTATGGAACTTATTTCGTGAAGCACTTAACAATAAAATACATCCAAGTACATTTAATTCTGTATTGAAGATTAAGTACATCAAGTATAACATCACAATGGGGCTTTTCTGGATTGATCCTAGACAGTATCTAAATCTCGATAATGTAAATAGAAAATATTTACGACAAAAGAACATCAATATAGAAAACTTAGAAAATTTTGATTCGTACACTACATTTATGAATGAAACTAAAAAGGCTTTCGGCAAACCCTTTTATGAAATATCCTTCGATGCATGGAAATCAAATCAAATGAAGGATCAGGAACCTGAACCTGAATTAGAATTAAATACAACCAAGCAGTATTGGCTCTATGCACCAGGAGAATATGCTAGATTATGGGAAGAGTTCTATTCGAAAGGAATAATGGCTATAGGTTGGGAGCTTGACGACCTAACTCTGTATGAAAATAAAGACTCTATCGCCAAACGCTTGAGAGAAATAGAGAATACAGATAGTAAAGAAACAAATAATGCTATGACTTGTTTTTCCTTTGCGCACAAAATTAATGTCGGTGACATTATTTTCGCTAAGAAGGGTAGGAATAAAATTATTGGGTGGGGTGTTGTTAATTCAGACTACTATTTTGACAATACACGCAAGGGATATAAACATGTTAGGAAAGTAGATTGGAAAAAACGTAATGAATGGACTATTTCTAAAGATCGCACCTTGGCCATGAAAACATTGACTGATATAACTCGGGACACTGCTCTCGTTTCTTATTTGAATGATTTAGTAGGTACTACAACAGAAACAGGACTAATAACTACGCCAACGCAAACTCAACAATATTGGTGGCTGAACGCAAACCCCCATATATGGGAAATAAGCAGTTTTGATATCGGTGATATTCAAACCTATACATCCTATAATGATAAAGGAAATAAAAGGAGAATCTATAAATATTTTGAAGAGGTGAGATCCGGTGATTTAGTTATCGGTTACGAGAGTTCACCAGTAAAACAAATCAAAGCCATATTTGAGATTACAGAGGGGCTTCACCATGACGAGGACGAGGGAGATATCATCACATTCAAGATAAAGGACATCTTAAAAAACCATATTAATTGGGATGATTTAAAAGAGACAAAAGGACTAGAGGACTGCGAAGTATTTGTTAACAACCAAGGAAGTTTATTCAAACTAAAGCCTGAAGAATACGAAATAATAAGAGACATAATTGACGATTTAAATATTGCTCGTGAAAAGGAACTTGAAAAAGCTGAAATTACAGACTATTCTTTTGCGATCGATCCGGAGAAGCCATTTCTAGAACTTTCAATGGTAGAAAATATAATCTACTCTCTGGAAACTAAAAAAAATATTGTATTACAAGGACCGCCTGGGGTGGGTAAAACTTTCATATCGAAGAAGATAGTCTATGAAATGATGAAAAAAACCGATGACACTAAGATTAAGATGATCCAATTCCACCAATCTTATTCATATGAAGATTTCATCCAAGGAATACGACCGTCTGAAAATGCATTTAGGATAAAAAATGGAGTCTTCTATGAGTTTTGCAAAAAAGCAGAATTGGATCCAGATAACAAATATTTCTTTATAATTGATGAGATAAATCGTGGTAATTTGAGTAAAATATTTGGAGAGTTACTGCTACTAATCGAACCTGATAAGCGAGGGAAATATAGCGTGCCGTTAACTTATTCCGATGACGAGTATTTTTCTGTACCGGAGAACCTTTACATTATAGGCACAATGAATACTGCAGATCGTTCATTGGCAATCGTCGACTACGCCCTTAGACGAAGGTTTAGGTTCATTGAGCTACGTCCTACATTTAATGAACAATTTCAAGATTTACTCATGCAAAATGGTATTTCCGAAGAATTTATTCAGACTATCATCGACAATATAACACGACTGAATGACACGATCAGCGCAGATAATAATCTGGGTAAAGGTTTTACCATAGGGCACAGTTATTTTTGTGAAAAGCCAACATCATCACAGGAAGAATGGTATAAGAGTATTGTTGATTACGAAATTGGTCCACTTTTACAAGAATATTGGTTTGACGACTTGGAAAAGGCCGATAGCGCGATTAAGTCACTACTAGTATTATAATTAGAATGAATATTCCAATTCTTAATATTTACTACTTACTGTGCTATGCCTGGAATAAACTCGAGGAAATCGGGACTGTCGATGTCCGTGCCATCGATACCACAGAACTAATCGATCTATTCGCCAAAGTATTAATAACAGGAACGACGAAACTTCTAAAACAGGGTTTAGATCGTTATTACGTGGAATATGAGAACGTTGTGAATGGTGTAAAAGGGAAACTTAACCTTTCCGCCTCGATAAAAGAGAATTACCTGCCTATTCATAAGACCATGTGTTCCTATGATGAATTTGATTATGATATCCTCCACAATCAGATCCTTAGAACGACAATTGGTAAACTCTTAAGGACTAAAACACTCGATGATGATTTGAAATTAGAGCTTCGTAAACTGTTCAATAAAATCTCTTACATTTCTGAGATAAAAATTAGAAGTTCCGATTTTAACCGAATACGTTTACACAGAAACAATTACCACTACGATTTTATACTAAAAGTGTGTCGGATAATTAATGACAACTTATTGATTGACGAAACCACCGGTACTTACACGTTTAGTAGTTTTTCTCAAGATGAAGAAGCAATGCGGAGACTATATGAAGCTTTCATAAGGAATTTCTACAAAAAAGAACAATCAGTATATGAAGTAAAGATTGAGCATATTAAATGGAATCTTACATCTGAAAACGAAAATGATATGAAATTTGTGCCAAATATGCGAACTGATATCTCGCTAATTTCACCTCATCAAAAAATCATCATCGACGCGAAGTATACACCGAACGCTTTTCAGACAGCATATTTCGGTGAACAAGAAAAGATTATCTCAGGTCATCTTTATCAATTGTTTTCATATCTATTAAACCAAGAGGTTGGATCGCGGATAACGGAATATTGTGATGGGGTATTATTGTACCCTACAGTAGATGATGGTTTCGTTCATACCTATAAGTACAATAATCATCAGATTAGCGTGAGATCTATTAACTTGAACCAAGATTGGCGAAAGATTGAAAGTGATCTTCTGGAGATACTATCGATATTACCTGCTGTAACAGTGGCTTGAATCCAATGTTTCTATTTCTCACCTGTGGTAAGGGATATAGAGTTGAAGCCAACTATCTTTTATAGACATTTGCAAGAAGGAATAATTTATTGTCCATAAAGTCTTTATAGAATTTCCATTTCGGACTACTTTCATTAAATATATGTGGGAGTGGCAACAATGTTATTTCTTTCTGCGCCACTAAAACTCGAGGAGGTTTTCCTACGATTGATTTCAGAATGTCTTTTATTTTAGGAACTAATTCAAGATAATACCTTTCTCTAAGTACTTGGTAGACTGGTTCACCCAAAGTGATAACATGATCGATAGGATGGTCTCTGATTGTTAATTCTAGTTCCTTTCGCGTTGCGTACTCAAAGTTTAGAGCGTGAAGAATGGCCCCATTTGCTTTTTCCGGATATTTATCAATATCAATCCCAATCTTTCTAGCAGCTCTCATAATTTGTTTCTCATAGAGTTTTGCGATTTTTTTATTTGGGACATCGTGGTAGTAGGCATTTACTAAATTGGTTGCTATGATTCTCGATTCATCAATACCAAGCGTTTGGAGGATTCTGTCTTTGATGTATCTTTGAAGAGGTTTACTCTCGGTTTTTTCTCGACTGCCAGATTTCTCTAAGCCTAGAACAGTATCAAATCTTCGATGTTGGTCTACTGTCGGGTCTTGACCCAAAATGAGAACATCTGGTGCTGAACCTGGTTGATAAGGCTTCGGACCTTCGTAATCTCTAATGAAGTACATCCCTCTCCTTACTGTTTTATATTTATATCAACTGTATAATGTCTTTAATTCCTTAACAATCCAAATGATCACCTTAGTATCCCAGTCATAATACTATTCTAGATCACTCATTATTCTTGCCCTGTTTACCTCGGTATTTTACCGTAGAATAGCAGTTCCTGTAACTACTCTTCATGGCCCTTTTTTTCTTTAACTAGTAGAGGTTAAAGCAGGTTTTCTAAATCATCGAAGTCATTTTCTAGGAGTGTTGACGGCCTTCCATTTTGGCAGATTGGTATTTTTTCATTGTACCCTCAGTCCGCAGGAGGGGATGATAAACGTGCTATTATGCAGGTAATATTCAAGAAACTAAAGGCTAGCGTTTCGGGCCGCCTAATTCATCACTTATTCCTTCGGCCAGAAAGAAGGAGAAACGGCACTTTCGAGGAACCTTACAACATCGAGTGAGCGAGCGGCCGGCTAGCCAATTCGCTTCTCTATCCTGCCGATAGCGTAAGGGTTTGTGACATTTTCCGGCTTCTGATCACCAAAAAGCTGCCAAGACCACCCGTGCTCACAATAGAATTCTTTTTGAGCTGCCAGATATGCCCCCAAGGAAGCGAATTGCGTGGAATATAGGCTGGGATCCTTGCTTATGTCGCCATAAATCATTTTGATTCCCTCGTGGACCATGTATTGCTCAACGAAGTCCAGGAGGAGCGACCCGACGTGTAGCCTTCGTTTAGGTTCGTCGACTCCAATATAGTTAATCTTTGCTACGGTATCCGACTCGACTATCACTTGGGCAGTTGCTGGTGGATGGTTTCGGCGCTTGAGACGAGACGGGTAAGCCCAGAAATCAATAACGTGTGTGCCCTTCACATACGGCGTACTTTCGATTTCGACTTCCCATAGACTATTCTTATCGTCTTTGCCCAGCTTGGCGGTCTTCATGTTGCGATTGCTTAATTCCTATCGGCACTACCGTTTCATTCTGCTGTTCCAGAGCCTTGTAAAACTCATGCTAGCATGAGTGAGCCAGAGAAGCAACGGTTTGTCCTCTTACCATGTTAATTTTCTTATTTCAATTTACCATTCTCCCGGGGGGATTACCGACATAATAGCTAGTTCTTGAAATTTTACCTTATGACTTTTTGTTGGACAATGAAGCTGAAAACATATTTTTCAGCACCTTAAAAACTGAATACGAATAAAGCTCTGACCTGAACGCTTGCCCTTGTGAAAGGGGGTAAGTATGAGTTCAAGCGTAGTCGCACCACCAGCACCAGACGGCGATAACGGCAGTTCTCAAGGTCATTGTAGCCGATGTCATAGGGTCTGGACTCTAAAAACAAGGCAGGGCGTTTGTCAGTGGTGCGGTCATCTGGCAATATGCCAGTCATCACCAACAAAGCCCCGCAGTATCAAGTCTAGGTCAAACGGAAGCCGAAAGCAAGCTCCAGTCCACAGTAACGGCTATGACCAGCTACAGGGTGAATGGCTAGCCTACTATGATGTAGCTTCACGCTTTACCGACAGGGTTAAACCTCAAGACAAAGAGGACATACTCCACACGATAATTGCTACCCTTGCCGATGTAGAGCGTAACAACGGACACAAGCCCTTTACCGAAGCCGTGATGTATCGGATAGCCAGCCGAACTGTAGCCGACTACTGGCGAACCTACTACAAAGCCAGTAACGGCTTGGATTGCGGAAGCTGTAGCAAGGCACAACGGCGAAAGTGTAAAGAGAATTACCTCTATACCGAGTGTCCCAAAGCTATCAAGCTGGAGAGCCTTGATAAGCCCATCATAGACAGTGAAGGGCATACTACCGAGCTTGGGGAACTGATAGCCGATGACAAGGCTCTTGACCTTGACGCTTGGGTGGATGCCAGAACTTTCCTGCTAGGCTTCCCGCAACGGCTGTTACTCATAGCCGACAAGCTCAACAATGGTGAAGCTCTTACAGGATACGATAGACTTTACCTTTGCCGATTTAGAAAACGAGAACAAAAAGCGTTATTCCAATGATAACATTTCAACCTCAAATCCCGACTTATATAGTGGGAGCACCATTTAGGCTAGAGTATCTCAGCTAGGTGGTAGCTTACTACTGGGTGAAGCCGATAGCCTTGCCCACTATCGGATAGCCAATAGGGGGTGTTCAAATAGAACAACTGAATATTGAGGGCAAGCGTTCAGGTGAGGGCTTTGTTTCACACAAAGCGATACTGGTAAACGCCTTAAGTCAGGCACTGGCCGAAAGGGTAGTGCTGATTGACTTTACCATAGGGCGTAAAGGTTTCCTTACTTACCTGAAGTCTCTCGGCGGGAGCAATATCGTAAAAGTAGTTCCCGCCAGCGTTAGTGCTAGCGGGTCGCAGACTAACGGACACAAGAGGCTTAAGGTAGTCTGCGGAACTAATACCAGCTACCTTGACGATATGGCTTGGGTGGGTGAGAAAACACCCTTGACCTTATGCGATGTCAGGGTAAGCCCTTCCAATTCCGTCAAGCCTAACCTCGGAGCACTGGAGCTATCGGAAGC
>Ga0315547_1001527_pt1 | contig 18070 bp, 14 predicted proteins | sample SalMarSW160240MG_2_FD_202542 | JGI IMG/M metagenome (GOLD analysis project Ga0315547, IMG submission 202542) | Salt marsh sediment microbial communities from the Plum Island Ecosystem LTER, Massachusetts, United States - Salt Marsh Sediment SW1601-240 ...
CATTCCGACCACGGGGAGATTGGAGATACCGGATTATCTTATGAGCATATCTATATGAAGACGTGGCACGCGGAGGACAAAGAGGTGGTCCGCTTTTTGAAGATTACTACCGATCCGAACCGCACGCCGGCATTTGTGCATTGCCAGCGTGGGGCCGACCGCACAGGGACGATGTGCGCGATTTACCGTATCGCCGTGCAGGGCTGGAGCAAGGACGAAGCAATCACAGAGATGATCAAAGGTGGATTTGGGTTTTATACAGGCTGGCAGAACCTTATCGACTATATCCGTGAGTTGGACATCGAGAAAATCAAGCGTAGCGAAGACTTGAAGAATTAGATTGTTTCGTTCCGTCTCAGGACCTTTTTTTATCAATCCACAGGTCCACACGGCTTTCTGATATTGACGGATTCAGATTGTTTAACTAATATCACTTTTATGCAGGTGAAATCCATAAATATTCTGGGCATAGAGACGAGCTGCGATGAGACGGCGGCGGCGGTGGTCGCCGACGGCAAGATTATCAAATCATCGGTAGTGGCTTCGCAAACAAAACTTCACGAGAAATACGGCGGCGTTGTACCTGAAATCGCATCGCGTGCCCATATCGAGCAAATCTATCCTGTGATAAGCGAGGCCATCGAGCAGGCAGAAGTGAGCAAAGACGATATTGATGCCATTGCGGTTGCGAATCAGCCGGGGCTGACCATTTCCCTGATAATCGGTGTCACCGCAGCCAAGACTCTGGCGCTTATGTGGGAGAAGCCGCTCATAGCAATCAATCATCTACACGCCCATTTACAGTCAGCGGTTCTGGGTGAAAAGGATTTGCAACTTCCGGCGGTTGCTTTAATCGTCTCCGGCGGTCATACGAGTCTTTACGATTACCGGTCCCCTCTTGAGCCGGAACTTTTAGGCTCGACGATAGACGATGCAGCAGGCGAGGCGTTCGATAAGGTCGCAAATATTTTGAGACTGCCCTATCCGGGCGGGCCGAGTATTGAAAAAGCAGCAGAGAAAGGGAATCCCAAGGCCATCCAATTTCCGCGGTCGCTGCTTGGGCCTGACTCTTTGGATTTTTCATTCAGCGGTATTAAGACCGCTGTGCTGTATTACTGCCGCGGTCAGGATATGAAAGGCGAGGACAAAGTCGGTTCGATGAGCAAGCAGGAAATCGCCGACATTGCAGCGTCATTTCAGACGGCGGTGGTAGATGTACTCATTAAAAAGACGGAGCGGGCCGCTGAAAGAATCGGAGCAAAAACAGTTCTGCTCGGCGGCGGAGTGGCGGCAAATAATGAGCTGCGAACTCGTTTGCAAACAATGTGCGAGACGGCAGTACCACCTAAAAAACTGTTAGTCGCGCCAAAACAATATTGCACCGATAATGCGGTTATGGTAGCCTCTCTGGCGTATTATAAGTATAAGGCCAAGCTCTTTGCGGACTTGAGCCTTGAGCCAAAGGCGTCAGGTTGATTAAATGATGGGTACGCAACGAAATACAATTTGTGCTATGTTTCTGGCAATCGTATTGTCTGTTTTAGGATGTGCGGAGGCTCTATATGCACGGTCGAGAAACCTTACGACCCTGCTTGAACCGATCCGTAAGAAATACGATTTGCCGGCATTAGCAGGCGCGGTTATTTTGGAGGGACAAACGGCGGCATTGGGCGTAAGCGGGGTGCGAAAAATTGGGAGCGATGTGAAAGTGACATCTGACGACAAATTCCATATCGGCTCGTGCACCAAGGCGATGACGGCCACCCTCATCGCCATATTGGTCGAACGCGGCAAACTCAAATGGGACACGACATTGATTGAAGCGTTTCCGGATATGGCCGACGATATGCATCCGGAGTATCGAGATGTTACACTAAAACATATTCTTGCCCACCGAGGGGGATTGCCTTCTGCGAACCGAAGCTGGCCCAAGGGAAAAACGTTTATGGATATGCACAATCTGGGCGGCTCTGCTATGGAACAGCGAGCAGCATACACAAGAATGATACTCAGCCAGGAACCCGAAGCAACGCCGGGCACGAAATATATTTATTCGAATGCAGGGTATTCTATTGCAGGCGTGATGGCCGAGCGAGCTATGAAAACACTTTGGGAAACTCTAATGAAAGAAATGCTGTTTAAGCCTCTTGGTATGACGACAGCCGGCTTCGGGGCAATGGGTACGCCGGGCAAAATTGACGAACCGTGGCAACATAGGATAAAGGACGAGAAGCTCATCGCGGTCGAGCCGGGTCGTTTAAGTGATAATCCCCCGGTATTAGGGCCGGGCGGCACGGTGCACTGCTCAATCAAGGATTGGGCCAAGTTTATAACCGCCCACCTGAAGGGACCAAAAGGTAAGGGAGGGCTGCTCAAGAGCGAGACATTTGAGCTGCTGCACACGGCGGGTTTCGGCGTGGATTACGCACCGGGATGGAAGGTAACGAAAAGAGATTGGGCAGGAGGTAAGGTGCTGACACATTCCGGGAGCAATACAATGAGCTATGCAGTAGTGTGGATGGCGCCAAAGCGTAACTTTGCTGTTCTGGTGGCTTCCAATCAGGGCGGAGGCGAGGTGGAAAAGGGGTGCGACGAAGCATGCTGGACGTTGATTAAAGAATTCCTGCTTAAAGAAGAAAGCGGGAAAGGAAGGTGAGATATTCAAGTTGAACAATTAAAAAAATTATTAGGTGAAGTTAAGAGCGGCAAAACCGGTGTCGATGAGGCGGTCGAAAAGCTTCGGCATCTTCCGTTCGAGGATTTGGGATTTGCGTGCGTGGACCACCATCGGCAAATCCGGCGGGGCTTTCCGGAAGTTATTTATTGTCCCAACAAAACAACAGAACAAATAATCAAAATATTCGGAAGTCTGGCGGCGAAAGGCAATAATGTTCTTGCTACACGGGCCGAGGAAGACGTTTTCGAAGAGCTGGTCAAGACAAAGAAATTTTCAAAAGCTCGATATGAGAAATTAGCCAAGGCAATTGTGCTTGAGCAAAAGGAGCTGCCTGAGTCGAAGACGGTTCTGCCAATAGTTACTGCAGGGACGGCGGACCTTCCGGTTGCAGAGGAAGCAAGAGTGACGGCCGAGATTATGGGGCAACGTACAGAGACTATTTGTGACGTGGGAGTAGCGGGCCTGCATAGATTGTTCGGGCATCTGCCAAAACTGCAGAACGCTAATGTTATTATCGTTGTGGCGGGGATGGATGGGGCATTGGCCAGCGTGATGGGAGGATTGGTTAGCTGTCCGGTGATTGCGGTGCCGACGAGTGTCGGTTATGGTTCGAGCTTCGAAGGATTGTCGGCGCTTTTGACAATGCTCAATAGTTGTGCAGCGGGTGTCAGCGTGGTCAATATAGACGGTGGTTTTTCCGCGGCGGTTACGGCTACACTTATGAATAAAAAGATAGAAGCAAACAAATGAAATTGCAGACTATAAATGAAATTCCGAAGCTAAAGCCGCGAGCGGCTGATGCTCACAAAGGCGACTTTGGGAAGGTATGTATTATTGCCGGAAGTGTCGGCATGAGCGGGGCTGCGGCGCTTGCCGGCCGGGCAGCGCTGCGCTGCGGAGCCGGGCTTGTGCGAGTTGCGACGCCGAAAAGCGTTCTTGAGATAGTGGCGTCCATCGAGCCATCCTTTACCACTATCGCCTTAGCCGAAAACCACGTGGGTCAAATATCGGCCAAGGCAATCAATACCATACTTGATGCTGTAAGTGACAACGATGTACTGGCGTTCGGGCCTGGTGTTGGTGTCAGCGGCGGACTTCAGTCGGTCCTTATGGCTCTGTTGGAAGAAGATGGGCTGCGGCTGATTATAGATGCGGACGGCTTAAACAACATGGCGAAGATGAAGGACTGGCCGGCCAAACTGAAAGCAGAGCTGATTTTGACACCCCATCCGGGCGAGATGAAAAGATTATGGTCGGGAGTTTTTAGAGAAGAGCTGCCGGGCGACCGTCAGCAGCAGGCGGCAGAATTAGCACGGCGAACCAAAACGGTGGTAGCACTGAAGGGCGCGGGGACAGTCGTTAGCGATGGGGAAAAAGTATATGTCAATAAAACCGGCAATCCGGGTATGGCGACAGCCGGGGCCGGTGATGTTTTAACAGGTGCCATAACCGCCCTGGCGGGCCAAGGTTTAGACAACTTTGATGCTACTGTGCTTGGCGTTTACATTCACGGTTTAGCCGGCGACATCGCAGCAGAAAAAAAGGGCCAAGTCAGCCTAATGGCACCGGACATCATCGAATCACTTCCCGAAGCTTTTATGAAAAGATAAAAATTTTCTTGAGAAAGGATGTGTTATGGGTAATGAAATCAAGGAATTTTTTGAAAAGTTCAAAAGTGATGTGGCAAAGATGAAAGAGCAAATTCCCGATACAGTCAACGGTTTTGCAGGACTGTTTCATAAAGTTATGAAGGACGGGGCATTGTCGGTGCGAGAAAAAGAGCTTATTGCTCTTGGTATTGGTGTTGCCAAGTGCTGTGTGCCCTGTATCAAAGGCCACGTGGAAAATTGTCTCGATGCAGGGGCGACCAAAGAGCAGATCCTTGAAGCGGCTTCGGTAGCGGTAATGATGGGTGGGGGGCCGGCTTACACATACATTCCGGTTGTAATAGATACCCTTGAGGCACTGCAAAGCTGAGCATACAGGAATTCGAGTAGAGTGGGATATAACAGAATCAATAAACGAAGCGTTTTTGAAGAGCAATGATTTGTCTTTGTTCAGGAAACAACAGTTTCAGAATAATTTGGCGCCATTTACCTTACGATCTCAAGAAAGCGATTGACCATCATAAGAGCAGACCATGTCCGTTCATTAGCATTGTACCATCCTTAGATACATAATTTATGAATCCGGATAATTATGATGTTATTTTTGTGAAGCTTTCGTATTCAGAATTTACAGGTTTCTATTTTATTGCGGTTCATCACAAAGAAGCTATAATGGCGGGCAATATGATTAGAATGGCTAAAGCAAGGACGCCAATAGGCGGTGTATTTCAAAAAGGACACCTTTTTGAGATAAAAGGACAGGAAAGCAAAAAGAAAGGGATTCATTATGGAATTAAGTCACTTAGACATCGGGATATTGGCGGTATTCTTCGCTTGTGTCATTACGGTAGGCCTGTTCAAGAGCCGGAAAGAAAAAACCAGCGAGGATTATTTTCTTGCGGGTCGGGGCCTTAAATGGTGGTTGATAGGATTTTCCCTAATCGCGGCTAACATCTCGGCCGAGCAGTTTGTCGGGATGTCGGGCCAGGCGGCCAAGGGCTCGATTGGTCTGGCGGTAGCGAGCTATGAATGGGTCGCTGCGATAACTCTGGTTGTGGTGGCGTTTTTCTTTCTGCCGAAGTTTCTCAAGAGCGGTATTTTCACGATACCTGAGTACTTAGAGTACCGTTTTAATCACACATCCCGATTAGTTATGTCGCTGTTGATGGTAATCATCTATTTGGGAGTGACAATTCCTACGGTGATATATCTCGGAGCCAAGGCATTGAACCCGTTGTTTAAGGAAGAGTTGATGGGCATACCTATCAACATCACGACGCTCTCCTGGTTTGTCGGTATCCTGGCTGGTATATATGTTGCAGCAGGAGGCCTGAAGGCGTGCGCCTGGGCGGACCTGATTCAGGGGTCGGCATTGATAATCGGCGGTGCGGTGATAATGGTGCTTGCGTTTATGGCCCTGGACAATCCGGGGAGGTTCGAGGGGATCAATGCTGCAGCAGTGACTAAATCATTAGGTATAGGTGAGGGTGCAGCGTTCGGTGAGAAGTTCTCGGCGCTAAAAGAGGCCCATATGCACATGGTGCTGCCTCGTGCGAGCACATTTCTTCCGTGGACGGCATTGCTGTTGGGGATCTGGATACCAAACTTCTATTACTGGGGCCTGAACCAATATATTATGCAGAGGACGCTCGGAGCCCACTCTCTGCGTGAAGGTCAAAGGGGCATTGTGTTTGCGGCATTTTTGAAGCTGATTATTCCTTTTATTGTGTGCATTCCGGGGATAATTGCATTCACCTTATATGCGGGTAAGATGCAGGAGAACGCAATGAACCTGGAGTCTCTGAACAAGCCCGTGTTAGAGGCATTTGCCCAGGCCAAGACAAAACCGGCTGAAGCGGGGATGGTTATTCCATTCGACGGCGACTTTGCGCATTTGAAGCCGCAGCTTGCCGGCGAGGTGCTGGAGTTCAATGCAGCAGTACTGGGTAAGGCTGCTCCGGAGGGCGAGGACCTCAGCGCAATCAACGGAGAATTACTCGAAGGCGTGGACGAGAGTCACCCGGATGTTGAAGTCCGGCAGGAACTGGTGGGCTATGATTACGATGGTGCTTTTCCGCTGTTGATTCGGTATCTGACTCCGCACGGCCTGCGGGGATTTGTATTAGCGGCGCTGATGGGAGCGGTGATAAGCTCTCTGGCATCGATGTTGAACGCAGCTTCGACGATATTTACGATGGATATTTACAGGGAATGGTTCAACAAGAAAGCTGCACAGAGCGTTTTAGTGTGGGTAGGCCGCTGCTGCGTGCCGATAGGCGTGTTCATCGGGTGTTTAATAGCGCCGGTATTGGCAAACCCGAAATTCAAGGGCGCTTTCGCTTACATTCAAGAGTTCCAGGGATTCGTATCGCCCGGCGTGCTGACGATTTTCCTGTTTGGATTGTTTGTGAAAAGGACGCCGAGGTATTGCGGAGTCCTGGGTCTGATTCTTAGCCCGATTATCTACGGGATTCTGTTCTTCGGCTGGAGTGATATGGCATTTCTGAACCGTATGGGAATCACAGTAGGCGCCATTGCGGCCATCCTGCTGTTATTGACATTGATCAGGCCGATGAAGGAACGAATCATACTGCCGGAGCAAACGAAAATAGAGTTGAACTGGTCGAAGGGTTCTGTGTACTTCGGCCTTTTTGTGGTGTTCCTGACAGTAGTTCTTTACATCATTTTCTGGTAATAGAGATAACAAACGAGGAACGAAAGAATGCCGGCAAGCTCAATTGATAAGGAAATGGTAGAAAAGTTGAAAGGGCTGGCCCAGCAAAACGGGCTGGATATTAACGGCGCTAAGGTGCGCAGAAGCTCATCACGGTTCTGTCTTGGTGTCGAGCATGGTGACTATAACGGCACGGAGCTTTTCGGGGTGGCAACAGACCGGTTTATCTGGATGGCCTATAAGCCGAACGGTACAGATAGAATCAAACTATTCAGCGGTAACTTTCCGGATGATGGGATTATCGAATTCAAGTTAGGTGATGTTCCTGAGCCGAAGTCGGAGGCCGTCGCCGAGACGTGGGGGCGTTTTCCATACGGGATTGATTATATCTTAAGGCGAGAAGGTTATAAACTCAAACAAGGTATTGACGGCGTTATCTACGGGAACATCCCCGGCGGCGGGATGAGCCGGTCGGCGTCCTTGAGTCTGAATCTGATTTTGTCACTGTTTGAAGCCAATGGGATCGAGATAGAAGACAAGATGGCGATTGTGGATTTGGCTCAGGCGGTAGAGAATGACTATATCGGTTCGCCGTGCGGGAAGCTCGACCAGATAATGGTACTGTTCGGACGTGAAGGCATGGGGACTTATTATAACCCGGCCAAGAGGACTATAGATTATGTCCAACTTGGGGCGGGTGCCACCGATTTTCGTATCGTGGTTTTGGATACGGGGACGGAGCGGCCGGGCTTAGAGAAGTCAACTTACAAGATTCGGCGCGGGGAATGCGAGGAGCTGGCTTCGATAGTAGGCAAGGCAGGTTATGATGTTACCTGTTTGGCGGACGTTAAGGATGAGAGGCTCTATGAGAAGATTATGTCCGAGTTCGGTGAGAGTTATCCTGACTTGTGCGACCGGCTGAAGTATATATTCGGAGCGCAAAACCGGTTCTATAAAATGTTAGAAGCGTGGAAGGCCGGTGATATTGAAACCGTAGGCGAAATATTCAGGGAAGACGGCATCGGGCTGCGGGATGATTATAAGATTTCGGGTGCTGAACTGGAGACGATGTGTGATATTGTTCGGACGGTGCCAGGTGTTTTGGGAGAGCGTATGTTGGGCGGCGGCGATAAGGGAGCATCGGGTGCACTTGTTCGGGCGGAAAGTGTCGAAGCGGTCCAGCAGGCAGTCGATACAGCGTACCCGCGGAGTCACCCTGAGTTTGCCGATAAGTACGCCGTTCACATCTGCAAAGTTGTGGATGGTATCCTGGTTTATGAAGGTTTGCTTTGAAAGTGACACCTGCGTGTATAGAATATTTATAGTAAGGCTATTTTTATAACAGGTATCTATGTCGGAAGAAGGCTCAACGGTGAAGAGGGGGGAATATTCGGCTGCCGTCTATGCGAATAAGCAGATTGGGCAGCGATTCTATCGGCTTGGGCTGGACTTTTCGGGCGCGGGCGCGGAGGCGTTCAGTAAAATACAGGCTGGACAGTTCGTGCAGTTGGACCTTTCGAGTGCCGCCCTGCCGGCGGCGGAAAATATACCGGAAGATTTGAAAGATGCGGCTGAGCGGAAGGTACTGCTGCGAAGGCCTTTTAGTTTTGCCAATGTTACAACCAGGGACGACAAGACTTCTGTTGAAATTCTCTATTGCGTTGTTGGGCCTGCCAGCCTGCGGATGACGACGTTGTCGGCAGGTGATTCGGTCAGCGTGATTGGGCCTTTGGGTAATGGCTTTAGTGTGCCGGAGGGCAAGAAAACGGCGATCCTGGTTTCCGGCGGGATGGGGGCCGGGCCACTGCAGCATCTGGCGAAGATTCTTACGGCCGACTTTCCTGATATTGACGTTATTGCATTTGCCGGCGCCAAGACGAAGGATGGACTACCATTCAAGCGACAACTGGATAAGATTGCGCAGCAGTTGGAGTTTTCACTGCCTGAGTTTGCCATGTATGGTGTGAAATCGCTGGTTGCAACGGATGACGGATCGGCCGGTTTTGCCGGGCTTGTAACAGACTGCCTTTTGGAATGGCTTGGAAAGTCTGATTTAGCCGGCGAGAGTATGGTTATTTATAGCTGCGGGCCTGAGGTGATGCTGGCGCGGATGGCTGAGATTGCGAAAGAGCGAAACATTGACTGTCAGGTGAGTATGGAACGGCGGATGGCCTGCGGGATTGGCATCTGCCAGAGCTGTGCTATAGAATGCAAAACAGATAGTCCGGGCGAAAGCGTCTATAAGACGTGCTGTACGGATGGCCCGGTGTTTGATAGTAAAGAAATAGTTTTTAGTTCGTAGTTTTTAGTTCGTAGTTTTGCTTATGGAAGAAAGTGTTGATATCTCGGTTGAATTTGCGGGATTGAAATTAGCGAATCCGGTGTTTACGGCGTCGGGGACGTGCGGGTATGCAGACGAGTTGAGTGACTTTATGGATGTAAACTCGCTGGGCGGATTTACAACGAAAAGTATCACTCTGAAGCCGCGGAAGGGTAATGCTACGCCAAGGATTGTTGAGACCGATTCGGGGATGCTTAACGCCATCGGATGGGCAAACATCGGATTGGACGCCTTCGTTGAAGAAAAACTGCCTATCATCGAGAAGCTATCCTGTGCGGTATTCGTTAACATAGCGGGTGAGACGATTGATGAATACGTTGCGGTCGCGGAGCGGCTGGCTGGCGAGCGAGGGATAGCCGGGCTTGAGCTGAACATAAGCTGTCCCAATGTTGAACTGGGCGGGATAAGTTTTGGCACGGACCCATCGCAAGTTGCTGAGGTTACTTCGGCGGTGAAAAAGGTGGCCGGTGACAAGGTATTGATGGTGAAGCTGGCCCCTGCGGTTACGGATGTCAGCGTGATTGCCCAGGTAGCGGTTGACGCCGGTGCTGATGCGCTCAGCCTGATAAATACGTTTACCGCGATGGTTATCGATATTGAAACACGCAAGCCGATTCTGGCGAACAGGACGGGTGGATTGTCGGGGCCGGCAATAAAGCCGATAGCGGTTTACTTAGTGAACAAGGTTTACAACGAGGTGACAAAAAGTTTAGGAATACCGATTCTGGGGATGGGGGGAATCAGGACGGTTTCGGATGCTATCGAATTTATTATCGCGGGTGCATCGGCGGTGGCGGTGGGGACAGCGAATTTTATTGAGCCGGGATGCTCGGTCAAAATCATAGACGGTATAAAAAAATATTGCGCCCGCAATAATATTTCGGATATCAAAGAACTAATCGGCTCACTCGAAACAGGTCAGGATGCTTCACATTAGACTTCGTTGTTGATATTTTGAAGGAGGTGAGGATGAGAATGAAACATCTACATACCGGATTTATGTTTTCGACCTTTCTATGCGTATCTTTAGCGCTGAGTACGGTTATGGCAGGCGAGGGGCAAAATGCGGCTGTACTGAAGGCAGATTCGTTCAAACATTATGTCGATACGTTCAACGAAAATGATGAGCAGCTTTACGTTCAGTATTTTCCCAACGAGAAGGCGTGGGAGTTTTTGAAGGCGAACGTTCCGCTGTTTGAGTGTCCCGACAAGGATTTCGAGCGGACGTATTACTTTCGGTGGTGGACATACCGCAAACATATAAAGCTGACGCCGGATGGATTCGTTATTACCGAGTTTCTGCCGAAGGTCGGATGGTCGGGCAAGCACAATACCATTAACTGCCCTGCCGGTCATCATTTTTACGAGGGTCGATGGCTGCACAACCGGAAATACTTAGACGATTACGCGGTGTTCTGGTTCCGAAAAGGCGGCAGCGTGCGAAGTTACAGCTTCTGGGCTGCGGATGCAATGTGGGCGAGGTATTCGGTAACAGCGGATAAGCAACACGTTACCGACCTGCTTGCGGACCTGGTCGAGAACTATAAGGCGTGGGAGAAATCGAGGCTTGAGCCGGATGGTCTATTCTGGCAAATTGATGACCGGGACGGTATGGAAGTCTCCATAGGCGGGAGCGGGAAGCGCGCCACGATCAATTCCTATATGTACGGCGATGCCGTGGCTATCGCGAAGATTGCGGAGCTGGCAGGCAGTGATGATATTGCAGCAAAGTATAAGGCCGAAGCAGAAAGAGTCAAGCGACTCGTTCTGGATAAACTCTGGGACGACGATGCGAAATTTTTCAAGACGCTTGCCCGCAAATCAGAGCAGCTTGTTGATGTGCGTGAACTGCATGGCTATGTGCCCTGGTACTTCAATCTGCCGGATGCGGGTTATGAAGAAGCGTGGAAGCAGTTAATGGACCCGAAAGGATTTTATGCTCCGTTCGGGCCGACAACGGCGGAACAGCGTCATCCTAAATTTTTGGTTTCGTATCAGGGTCACGAGTGCCAGTGGAACGGGCCGAGCTGGCCCTTTGCGACCACTCAAACATTAGTGGGGTTAGCCAACCTGCTGAATAACTATAAGCAGGACGCTATCAGTAAAAGCGATTATTTTGAGGCGCTGAAAATCTATACGAAAAGTCACCAACTCAAGCGGGAAGACGGGCGGATTGTGCCTTGGATTGATGAGAACCTGAATCCCCACACCGGTGACTGGTTATCGCGGACGCGATTGAAAAGCTGGAGGGACGGCACGTGGGACGCGGGAAAAGGAGGCAAAGAGCGCGGCAAGGATTATAATCATTCCAGTTACTGCGATTTGATAATTTCGGGCCTTGTTGGTCTTCGGCCTCGGCCGGATGATGTCGTGGAGGTCAATCCGCTTGTTGATGCTGATACATGGGACTGGTTCTGCCTGGATAACGTGCTGTACCATGGGCGGATTATCACAATCGTATGGGACAAGACCGGCAGGAAATACAACAAGGGAAAAGGACTGCTGGTGTTTGCAAATGGCAAAGAGACTGCACAATCAGAAACCATCGGGCGAGTAACAGGCCAATTGCCACCGACTAAACAAGAGAAGCAGGCACGAACAAGCGAGAGCAGTGCCGGCTGGCGTAAGTATGAGAAGAATCCTGTTCTCGGTGGTGAACTCGGCACATGTTTCGATGTATCGGTGTTGGATGAGGTAAACACTTACCGCATGTATTTTTCGTGGCGGCCAAAAAGATCGATTGCTCTTGTCGAAAGCTCCGATGGGATTAGCTGGAGCGAGCCGAGGATTGTATTAGGGCCGAGGTCAAGGTCTGGCTGGGAAGGCCGGGTGAACCGCCCTGCCGTTATTAAGCGCGAGAACAATTATCATATGTGGTATACAGGCCAGATGAGCGACCGCTCTTGGATTGGGTACGCCACGAGTGTGGACGGGGTGACGTGGGAACGGGCCAGTGCCAAGCCTGTATTGTCACCGGAGAAATCATGGGAAGGTGCAGCGGTTATGTGTCCCCACGTTCTGTGGGACGGTGAAACGAAAACATACCTGATGTGGTACTCAGCGGGCGAGCAATATGAGCCGAACGCTATCGGGTATGCTACGAGCAGTGATGGTTTGAACTGGAAGAAGCTGCCAACCAACCCGGTGTTTGCGGCAGATAGGAATAACGAATGGGAGAAACATAAGGTCACGGGGTGCCAGGTGATTCGGCAGGATGATTGGTACGTGATGTTCTATATCGGATTCAGAGATGAGCATCGCGCACAGATTGGTTTGGCGCGTTCACGTGACGGGGTGACGGGCTGGCAGCGTCATCCTGACAATCCTATTATTTGGCCCGGGCAAGAGACTTGGGATGGGGACTCGTGTTACAAGCCGTTTGCTATCTATGAAGAAGAAAAAGACCGCTGGCTGCTGTGGTACAACGGCCGGCTCAAGAGTTCCGAACAAATCGGGATGGCGATTCACGAAGGTAGATCTCTGGGATTTTAAGCAAGCAAATATATTTTATATGAGGAAAAATGACGACCAATAAGAAACTTAGAAGAGAGAATGTGATGCTTAAAGTAATGAAGACTGTTAATATGCTTGTGCTGCTGTTGCTTGTATCAGATTTGGCGGCAGCAGAGCTAACGCTGGATGAAAAACCGGCTGGCGGAGGCGAATGGGGTTATCGACCCGCCCAGGGTGCTATGTCTGCGGTGAATCCGCCGAGTTTTAGCTGGCGACCACAGAAGGGACTGACGTGGGAAGTTACGTGCACAGGTACTCAGCCGTACACGAATGTTGGATTTCTCTGGGAGGATATTGAATTCAACGTTTATTATCCGGCACAAACTTTTTCAGCGGGGACATATACATGGAGGTACCGGGGCAAGGACAGCAAAGGCAATTATACGAACTGGAGCCGGGCGAGAACTTTTACCATCGCTAAAGACGCTGCCTCTATGCTAATGCCGGAACGAGAGGAATTGCTTTCCAGGATACCAAAGACACATCCGCGACTTTTTATGCGTCCCGAGAATCTTCCGCGGCTTCGAAGACTGGCGAAGGGAGAAATGAAGGCGCAATATGACAGGCTTGTGATGGAATGCGAGAGATTACTAAAAAATCCGCCTTCGACAACGGAGCCGCCGAAGTATCCGAAGGATATGGTAAGCGGCAGCGAGGAGTGGAGGAAGGTGTGGTGGGGCAACCGGACGTATACAATCAAAGCACTGGACGGCGCGGCGACACTGGCATTTACACGGCTGCTGGGCGGGCCGGAAAAATACGGGGCCGAAGCCAAACGAATCCTGCTGGAATGTGCCAAATGGGAGCCCAAGGGCAGTACCGGCTATCGTTATAACGATGAGGCGGGGATGCCCTACGCTTATTATTTTTCCCGTACATATACGTTCGTCAATGACCTGCTGAGCGAGCAGGAGAAGAAAATCTGTCGGGACATGATGAAAGTACGCGGCGATGAGATGTATAACCACCTTTGTCCTCGTCACCTGTGGCGGCCCTATTCGAGCCACTCCAACCGGGCGTGGCACTTCCTCGGTGAGGTAGGTATCGCGTTTCTGGGTGAGGTTAAGGGCGCGGAGGACTGGGTGTGGTTCGCTATGAATGTGTTCTACAATGTGTATCCTGCCTGGAGTGATGATGACGGTGGGTGGCATGAAGGTATCAGCTACGGCCACAGCTATCTTGGCCGGTTCACGTGGTGGGCGGACGTGATGCGGGAGGCAATGGGCATCAACGCTTACGATAAGCCATTCTTTTCCAAGGCCGGCTATTACACGATGTATCTTATGCCGCCGGGAAAGGTGGGCGGCGGTTTCGGTGACGGCGCGTGGCGAAGGTCGGCTTCGAGTAATGTATCGCTAATGAGCCAGTTCGCGGCGCAGGCAGGCAATGGACACTGGCAATGGTACGTGGAAGAAATGGGTGGGGCCAGGGAGATTGGCGGCTATATCGGATTCATTCGCGGCACGCTGCCAAAGGTGGAAGCAAAACAGCCCGATGACCTGCCGAGCTCCCGGCTGTTCAGGGGCACTGGGCAGGCCTATCTGAACAGCGACCTGACCGACGCCGGAAAAAGTGTCCAGGTGATTTTCAAGTCGAGTCCTTTTGGGACACAGTCGCACGGTAACGAGGCGAACAATTCGTTTGTGCTCTGGGCATACGGTGAGCGGCTGCTGGTCCGCAGCGGTCACTACGATTCGTATGGAAGCGCACACCACAGCAACTGGGTCTGGAGCACACGTTCGGTAAACAATATTACGGTCAACGGCCGGGGACAAGGCAAGCGGACCGCCAATGCGCGGGGTGAGATTTTCGCGTTTAAGACAACGCCATCGATGGACATTGTTGCGGGCGAAGCTGGGCAGGCTTATGAAGATGGTATTCTCAACCGCTTCACTCGCACTATCCTATTCGTCAAACCGGAACTCGTGGTCGTTTATGACCGCCTGGAGGCTAAAGAACCATCACACTTCGAGTACTGGCTGCACGCTATCAATAAAATAAATGTTAAGAATCAACACGAAGTCCAAGTGCGGAATGACAACGTGGTTTGCGATATTGATTTTCTTACGCCATCAGGTCTGACTTTCAAGCAAACAAACGAATACGACCCCAACCCGCGGCCTCGTATCAAGATGCGGGAATGGCACTTGACCGCTGAAACGGCTGACAAAAAAAAGCAAATGGAGTTCGTAACGCTCTATCGGCCGCATCGAATTGAGGGCAAAGTGCCAGATGAAGCCAGCCTGGAACAGACAAAGGGAGGTTATGCGCTGAAGGCGAAACTATTAGATGGAGAGTTTGTAGTATTACTTCCAACCGACGATTCTGCGAGTCTTAAAGCGTTCGGTCTGGAAAGCAAGGGGGCCATTAAGTGCCGGTTGAAACAAGACGGCAAGTCGGCTGAAATACTTGGGCTCGAGGAGTAATTGGAGGAAAAGAAAGCCGGCTTGACGTTTTCATGTAATTTATGTATGCTTGCACGGACTATGGTGGCAGACCGTTATAGTCTGTATAAAGCCAAATGAATGCAAGTAAGGAGCAAAGCAGCATGGCAAAGGATATGGAACAATTGTATGCCGAGCGGCTGAAACGGTACGTTACGGCGATGCGGAATGAAAAGCCGGACAAGATTCCGATTCGTCCCTTTGTGGCCGAGTTCACAGCCAGATACGCAGGGTATACCTGTCAGCAGGTAACACACGATTACGAGATGGCGTTTGCCGCGGCCCGCAAGTGCGCGGCCGATTTCGACTGGGACGCTATCGTCCCGAATATGGTCTACGTCTGGACCGGGCTGACACAGGCAATCGGGATGAAGTACTACGGGGTTCCCGGAATCGATGTGCCGCCCGACACCGGTTTTCAATATCTTGAGCCGCCCGAAGAACGGGCATTTATGAAGCCGGATGAGTACGATGCGCTTATCGAGGACCCGACGGGTTTTTTATTCAACGTCTGGCTTCCTCGTGTCTCCGCCGATGTTAGTGCGATTGGTGAGCCGGCCTCGTATCGCAACAACCTGTCGTTTTTGAAGGGCGGGATGGCAATGCTGAGTTATTTCAACGCGTTCGGAACACAGATACAGCGGATGAGGACCGAGTCTGGGACGGTCTCGGCCATCTCAGGTATTCTGAAGGCACCGTTCGATATCCTCGCTGACAAGTTTCGCGGGTACATTGGTCTTGTCAATGACGTGCTCGAACGGCCGGATAAAGTTCTCGCGGCCTGCGAGGCGTTGATGCCGCATTTAACGCATGTGGCACTTTCAGGTGCAGACCCGGACAAGAATGTGCCGATTGGCTTATGGATGCATCGTGGGTGTGTTCCCTTCTTTTCAATGGAGCATTTCGAGAAGTTTTACTGGCCTACATTTAAACCGATTGTAGAGGAAATCTGGAAAAACGGGCACCAGGTCCTGTTCTATGCCGAGGGCAGCTGGGACGCCCATCTGGATTCATTCGCAGAGCTGCCCGATCAGGCGATTGTGTATCATGTCGATATGGGTGACATATTCGAAGTGCACAAGAAGATTGGGCATAAGTTCTGCATCAGCGGCGGTATACCGAACTATCTGCTTTCAATGGGCACACCGGATGAGGTGCGCGACTTTTGTAAGAAAGTAATCGACGGTGTGGCCGGCGATGGGGGCTATATTATGGATGCCGGCGCTATTGTTCAAAACGATGCCAAAGTTGAAAATATCAAAGCGATGACAGATTTTACGCGTGAATATGGAGTGTATTAATGGCTGAACAAAAACAATCAAAGAGAAAGCCGGGTGTTTGTGTGCCCTGGGAAGAGAAGGTCAAAGAACTTAAGGAGATACAAGCAGACAAAGAGCTTGTACAGAAGGTGTGGGAAGATATTGACGGATTAGGATACGTTTATATCTGGCAGTGTTTGCTCTCGTTCTAAGAAGCGAGTGTTTGATTGGAGATTATGCAATGGGTAGAAGAGGGTTTATCACGCGTCGTAGATTTATGAAAAGAGCTGCCGGTGCCGCAGCCGGGGCAATGGTATTTCCATACATTGTTGCCTCGTCGGTGCTGGGTAAGGCCGACAGTGTTGCTGCGAGCAATAGGATAACATTGGGATTCATCGGTGTGGGCAGCCATGGAATAGGGATGAATTTGATGTCGTTCCTTGGTAACGCAGACGCACAGGCTGTTGCCGTCTGCGATGTCGATGTTAATCATCTCAAAAAGGGTCGTGATATAGTAAACCAAAAGTATGGTAACAAGGATTGTGCTACGTACAAGGATTGGCGGGATGTTATCGCGCGGGATGATATCGATGCGGTGATGATATCCACGCCGGACCACTGGCATGTTCCGATTTCGATAGCCGCAGCTAAAGCGGGCAAAGACGTGGAGTGTGAGAAGCCGACGTTGACGGTGGCGGAAGGCAGGAGCCTTGTTGAGACGATGAAACGTTACGGTCGGGTTTTTCAATGGTCGACGGAAGACAGGTCGGTATACGAGTACCATCGCATGTGTGAGCTGGTCCGCAACGGCCGGATTGGCGAGGTCCATACAGTCCGTGTGGAGCTGCCGAGCGGGCCAAATAATCCCGGTGACCCAACCCCCCTGCCGGTACCTGAAGGTCTGGATTATGATATGTGGCTGGGCCCGGCACCGTGGGCGGCGTATACGAAAGACAAGATACCTTATCACTGGCGGTGGATTCAGGCTTACTCCGGGGGACAGTTGGCCGACTGGGGAGCGCATCTACTCGACGGGGCGCAATGGGGAAATAACACTGAACATACCGGGCCTGTCGAAGTCGAGGGAAAGGGTGTGTTCTGTACCGGAGGCCTTTACGATACGGCGAAAGAGTACAGAATCGAGTATAAATATACCAACGGCGTTAAGCTGATAGTTACGTCGGGCACGCCAAGTCTTAGATTCGAGGGCAGCGAGGGATGGATAGGCAACCGCGGCTGGAGGGCGCCATTGCAGGCAAGTTCTAAATCTATTTTAGATTCGGTAATTGGGCCGAACGAAATCCATCTGTATACATGCCGGGCCGGTGAGCAACGCAATTTTCTCGACTGTGTGAAATCGCGTAAGGATTGCTATTTCCCGCCGGAGATTGGCCAGCGATGCTTTACGATTGCACATATCGGTAATATTTCTATGCTGTTGGGCAGGAAACTTAGATGGGACCCGGACAAAGAGCAATTCATCAATGATGAACAAGCCAATAGAATGCTGTCCCGGTCGATGCGGAGTCCGTGGCGCTTATGAAATGATTAATGA